>SKDZ01000010.1_pt1 | contig 221121 bp, 200 predicted proteins | sample 4826551 | NCBI WGS metagenome assembly SKDZ01 (sample SAMN11008822, study PRJNA524170) | human gut metagenome | biome: Human fecal sample; material: Feces; isolation source: fecal sample from pouch patient p12, p15 | host: Homo sapiens | place: Israel: Tel-Aviv | collected 2016-02-02 | reverse complement strand
AGTCTTTAGAATTTCTGTAGTAAAATCGTTCATAGGGAAGTCCTCTCTTCTGTGAATGTGTTGTGGTAACTCTATTCTACAGAAGGGACTTCCTTTTTTCTATTTACACAAAATATTTTACACTCTCTAGTAGTTATGAAACATAAGTAATTTTGCAACTAAAGACAGGTTCTTCTTTTTCTAGTATTATAATTACAAGTAGGAGGCTTAGTGCAATGAATATAAATAATCTGGGGCTATTAAACTCGCTAAGTTCTATTTTAAATGAGGGGATTAAAGATAGCGATTATGCTATTGCAGTTTATTTAGTTGAAAATATAAATCGCTCATCAGAGATATCAGTCAATGAAATTATAGATGAAACATTTACCAGTAGGTCAGCCGTTAGAAGATTTTGCAATCGGCTAGGTTATCCTAACTTTAGTGATTTGAAGGAATCCATAACCAAGCTAATCTTCCCCAGTAATTTGCAATATCGTTCCCAAGAAAATCTACTAAATCACCGCAAATTACTGAATAAATTGATTTTTCAAATGATCGAAGATATTGACATCATGTTCTCTAGTACTATAATCGAGGAATTAGTCGATTTACTTCATAAACATAAAGATGTGGTGTTACTTTGTGCAAATAATACAAGCGGAGACCTTATTCGATTTCAACAGGAGCTAATATACGGAAATAAAGAAATAAAAATTGTTTCTAAAGCCTACACTAACAATGAAAATATAAAGTCACTAACAGAGGAATCTTTAATTATCGTTGTTTCAGCATCAGGAAAATTTGCAGAGATTGTCAATGATTGGTTATCCCAACTAAAAGGGGATAAGGTTTTAATTACTGCTTTTAGAAATCAATCTTTTCTGAAGATATATCGTCAAGTTTTTTATATAAGTCAAAATAGTTTTTCAAATGATTACCTAGGAATCTACGGAAAGTATGGAATTGCTTATATCTTTGACTTACTATCTTCTAGCTATCTATCAAAATATAAAAGAGCTTAAAAAGGAAATGAGGTGGTTCAAAAGATGAACCACCTCATTTCCTTTTTACTTATATAATAATGACAGGGAGTAACGAAAGCGTTATCAATTGAAAGGAGAAATATTAAACAATGCGAAAGTTAGAAGCTGTTTTTAAAGACAAACCTTTTCTTTGGGGCTCAGCAACAGCCGCTTATCAATGCGAAGGTGCTTGGGATCAAGACGGGAAAGGCTTAGGAGAGTGGGATTTTTTTAATCATTATAGTCCTTTAAATATCAATCAGGAAGATGGTGATATTGCCAGTGATTTTTATCACCGTTATCAAGAAGACATAGATATGATGGCAGGAGGTAATCAAAATACGTATCGCTTTTCGATTGCATGGAGTCGAATTTTTCCAAATGGCTACGGCGAAATTAGTCAGGAAGGAATCAATTTTTACAATCGTGTTATTGATTATTGTTTAGAAAAAAATGTTGAGCCAAATGTAACCCTCTTCCATTATGATTTGCCTTTACAGTTAGCCAAAGAGGGTGGATGGTTAAACGTTAAAATTACTGATTATTTTGCTGAATATGCTAAAACTTGCTTTGAAAAATTTGGGGATCGGGTGAAGTTGTGGGCAACAATCAATGAGCCCAGATATTACGCCTATTGTACTAATGTTGTAGGGAATTATCCGCCTAATAGAAAGACAGATTTTCAATCTTATTTTCAATATCAATATAATCTTATGCTGGCAAGTGCAAAAGCGATTTCTATTTTTAAAGAAATGGCACTTGATGGAATTATTGGAATAGTTCATGATAATGGAAATGTCGAAGTAGATCCTACTGCCAAAGAACCTGAAGCTATTTTTGAAAAAGCAGATTTCTTTTATAATCGGTTGATTCTTTGCCCGGCTTTATTAGGTAAACTTCCCAATGAGCTGGATAAAATGATAAAGGTGTACGGGTTTACACTCTTGCGAGCTGAAAATGAAGATAATATATTTCGTGCTGGTAGAGGAGATTACCTAGGTTTAAATTTATACAACCGTCAGTATGTTACGGATTGGCATGAGGGAATTACACAAGTGTTTCATAATAATAAAGGTGCTGGGAGTAACAATAAAGAAGGAATTAGAGTGGAAGGCATTTTTGAATCTTCTTTTGATACACACATTCGTCGAAATAAGTGGGGGCGAGAAGTAAATCCGCGAGTTATGTACACTGCTTTAAAAGAGATTAAAGAAAGATACGCTGACCCCATGATTATGATTACTGAGAATGGACATGGTTGTTATGAAGAGCCAGATTCATTCGGATATGTGGTAGATGATGAACGGATTGAGGTTTTTGAACAATTTCTAGACTATATGAGAAAAGCTATGGCAGATGGTGTAAATGTCAAAGGGTACTATCATTGGTCAACTATGGATCTATATAGCTGGATTAATGGATATAAAAAGCGTTATGGGCTTGTCAGGATAGATTTTGATCATAATCTAGAACGAATTCCTAAGAAAAGTTATTACTGGTATCGCGATTACATTGCAAATTACTTTGAGGAAACTAAATAATTTAAGCTCACTGTGTTTTAAAGCAGTTTGTAAGCAAGAACTGTTTTTAAGAATTTAAAAATTTAATAAGGAGAATACAAATGATTGAGCTATTTAGTTCAGCAACTGGAAAAATAGTTGCATTAACCGAAGTAAATGATGATGTTTTTTCAAAGAAAATGCTGGGAGATGGGTTTGGAATTATCACTCAAGATCCTGTCATCTATAGTCCAGTTTCTGGAAAAATCAGTATGATATATGAAACTGGGCACGCTATCGGCATCCAATGCAAAGATGGTACAGAGATCCTTGTTCATATTGGACTTGATACTGTGGAATTAGCGGGTCCCCCCTTTGATGTACTAGTTCAAGTAGGCGAAATTGTAGATTGTAAAACAGTGTTAACAAAAGTCAACTGGAATTTGATTATTGAAAGTGGCTATGATGAAACTATTCTTGTTATCAGCTTAAATAAGCAAATGAATCACAGGATAAGACATGGAGCTATTGAAAGAGGAATGATTGTTGCTGCTCTCAGTTCATAATGGAGAAGAAACATGAGGATTATGAAGATCTATAATAACAATGCAATTATGGTGCAGGATGAAGCTGGAAATGAAGCTATTTTAGTGGGAAAAGGATTATCCTTTGGCAAACAAAAAGGAGATCAAATAAATCCTAAGCAGGCGGAAAAAAAGTTTGAATTGAAAAAAGAGATTAGTCATCGTTTCGAAGAACTAGTAACTTCGATTCCGTTAGAGTATATTTTGTTAAGTGAAGAAATCATTGCCTTTATTAAGCAAAAAATTTCTAAATCAATTGATGATACAATTTATGTAACATTGACAGATCATATTGTAATGATGATTGAAAGAATTAAAAAAGGGATTGATTTTGACTCACTTTTATTAATCAACGTTAAATTATTGTACAAAACAGAATATATGATTGCTCTGGACGTCATTGAAAAAATCGAAGGTTATCTAGGAATTGCTATTGGTTATGAGGAAGCAAACTTTATTGCTTTGCATATAGTCAATGCTGAATCGGGTTATAATATGCTGCAAAATTATACTATTATTGAGATCATTGATGTAATTCGAGAAATTGTGGATAAGCATTTTATTATTGACCAAGAAGAAAATTTGTCTTATGATCGCTTCCTTACCCATTGTCGGTTTTTTGTTCAGCAAATAGTGAATAGCGAGTACGTGAAAAATGAGGCATATTCTAGTCGTGAAATGCTCAATACTATGCGTAAGGATTATTTAACACAGTACAACTGTATCCAAGAGATCAGCAATACTATAAAAGGAAAATATGGCTACCTAATGAACCATGAAGAAAAATTCTATTTGCTTATTCATGTGATTCGCCTATCGAGCTAAATGTATGCGAACACATTTCTAGTGAAAGCTGAAAGGAGTTGAAAATAAATCGGCAGGATACTAACTGCTGTGACATATTGGATGGTGACAGTACTGCTGGCCAGACCTCTTATCAAGATAAATATTATAAGGAGGGCACCAACATGAAATTCAAAAAAATGTCAGAAGAAATCCTAAGTAATGTCGGCGGAACAAAGAACATCACTCATGTAGAGCATTGTGCAACACGTTTGCGAATTCACTACAAAAATAAACAGGTAATTAACGAGGAAGAGATTAAAAAAATTGAAAATGTTGTCGGAATCGTCAGTAAAACAGGCCAACTACAAGTAATCATCGGTCCTAGCGTACATGAAGCCTATAAGGATTTTATGGATGTTTCTCAGTTCGAAAACAAAGAAAACGAGGATTCAAGTGCTGTTTCAGCTGAAGACAGCAATGAAGAAAAAGGTTTGCTATATTATGTAAATAAATTTGGTAACTTTAGTGCCGCTATTTTTATGCCAGTCGTACCAGCACTAATTGTCGGTGGTCTTATTTTAGCTATAAAAAATTTACTAGTAAACTATTTCAACGTACCAATGGAAAGCGGAACGGCACTGTTGATGACTGCAATTTTTAGTGCAGGTTTCTCTTTTTTACCAGTTTATTTAGGATATACCACTGCAAGACGTTTAAAAATTGAACCAATTATGGGTGCTTTTCTAGGTTGTCTTTTAGTGAGTCAAAATATAAGTGGTGTTACAGACTTAGATTTTTTAGGCATTTCTATTCCAAATGTTGACTATAATGGCAGTATTTTACCGGTTATTTTAGGAGTCTTTGTTATGTTCTACGTAGATAAATTCCTTGAAAAAGGAATTCCGGAAACGATAAAGTATTTCTTGAAACCATTGCTAACAATGGTAATTGTTGTACCAATTGTTTTGATCGTTCTCGGACCTTTAGGAACAAATTTGAGTGTCTATGCCGGAAGTGCGGTAATGTTTCTAATGGATCATGTTGGTGGAATTGCTTTACCTTTTCTTTCAGCTTTGTACCCTTATATGGTAATGCTAGGATTTGATAAAGCTTTGGCTCCAGTTGGATTTGCTGCTATTGAATCGTTAGGTTATGACCCTATATACGTAGTGATGGGTTTTATTTCTAATCTTTGTATTGGGGGCACGGCACTAGCTGTTGCTAGTAGTATGAAGGACAAAGGGAAAAAAGGAATGACTTATTCTTTTGCTCTTACTGCTCTTTGCGGTGTTACGGAACCAGCGTTTTATGGAGCTTTAATTACCCGACCAAAAGTTTTGTTAGGAACAGCAGCTGGAGCAGTTTCTGCTGGTTTAGTTGCTGGTATTTTCGGATTGAAAAGCTATGTAATGGGTTTTTGTCCTGGATTATTAACGGCTTTATTTTTTGTAGCCCCAGATGGAACAGCAGGGAATATGCTCTTGGCAGGTGTAGTAGTCGTAGTAGCGGTTGCTGTCTCTTTCTTAGTAACTAAACTTATTCTCTTAAAAACAGGTGAACTATCTGATGCTGAAGAAGTGCAAGATCTCTCTTTAGAAAGCAGTCAGGCACAATAAGCAGGTTTATTTAGGCATTTCTTAGTTAGATAAATAGTCAAATAAAGAATATATTAGAATTGTCAAGAAAACAGAAAGCCCTTATCTTTTGTTAAAGAAAAGTTCATCCCATATTAATTAGTACTATTAGAGTCTGATCGATGTCTCTTGTATGAGTATCATTGATCAGCTCTTTTTTACTGGGTTTTCAAAAAGTTTAGGAAGTTATTATTATCATAAAGGCCCCCTTTTCGATTTCTATTAAAAATGGTTTCCTTTAGTTTTATTTTTCATATTAATTAAAGGCAATCCTTAGAAAAAGGAAGATCGGTCATACAGGTCTATTTAATTTAGCAAATGCGTTCGTTAACTGGAGATAGGATTAAGAAAATATAAAAAGACTAAAGAAATGGAAGATGCGCTAACTCGACAAGGACATTTAGTTCTAAGTCCTTAAGTCAGATTTTGGAGAAATTTATGGTTGTTTCTGGTCAGGGTCCCCAACTATTTGGAGAACATCATTAAAAAACAGGTTTTTCAGATAAAATTTTTGTAATAGATATTGATGAAGTGTATTGGTGATAGTGAAAAAAGAAATTGAGTAAATATTAAACCTCGGAAAAAAATAGATATTATTCTGATGTATGAGAGAGATTATTAGAGAGTTAAGGTATTTAAGAAATAAGCGTATTTGGGACAATCCTATTCATGCTCTTGATTTGGCATGCTTCCTTTTTAACCTATCGGGATAAGTTATTGATGGGCAATTTCCTTTGTAGCCTAACATATTTACAAAAAAGCTTTCTGAAGGCGCTAGTTTTACAGCGATGGTTTCAAATATTTTATCAAATAAATATATTGTCATGATCATATTTTGTTTTTAGCACTCTTTTGCTTTGTATATCAAGTACACTTAGATGTGTGCTAAGTTTCCTAAGCGCTTGTTTTGTGTTTTTTTGCTCACCGATTGACCTTTGCTGCTAACTTGACGATAATAAGAAAAGAAATGAGGGAGAGCGATGGAACGATGGTTTGAAGAAGCCCAGCTTCAAGTAATTGAGTTGCCGATCGAATGGCTGGAAAACCGCCCCGTCTATCGGGCCTTTATCCGTGAATTGCCGACGATCCAAGGGGAAGGAACTTCGCGGCAAGCTGTTTATCGGCAGTTGGCAGAAGCCTATGCGGCTTACCTTGCCCAACTTCGAGAGGCCAATGAGGCACAGGAAGAAATGACGTCTTCCTTATTATCGACGGAAGAGTTATTGCGCTATTACGATGGCGAGACTTTCGATGGTTTTGAGTTGCCCTCTGACGAGTAACGGGAAACGAGCCATTCACTGAAAAATGAAAAGCTACGCAAGAAAAAACCGCTCAGCTGCAGCTCGATCGATACGAAGGATCGAACGCTGCAACTGGCGGCTTTTTTTCTCTAAGAAACCAAGTCTTATTCGTGGTTAGTTCAATGCCTCGGTAATGGCTTGATTGAAGGCATCTAGATCATCTGGGTTTCGGCTGGTGATCAACCGATAGGTTTCGTCGATCACGACGGGCTCATCTTTGACGGTGGCACCTGCGTAGGCTAAATCTGGTCGCACAGAATCATAAGCCGTCAAGGTCAAATCTTTTGTCAGTCCTGTTTGGATAAACAGTTGTGGGCCGTGGCAAATGGCAAAGACGGGACGATCAGATGTCAAAAAGTCTTTCGTCAATGACACATAGCGCTCATCGGTCCGTAATTGGTCAGGGGAGAAACCGCCTGGGATCAACAAAGCATCAAAACTTGCAGGATCGATCGTATCAATGGCCGCATCGACGGTAAATGTTCCACCTTGTTTGCCTTCGACGGTCTCGGCGCCTTCATTACTAATAACGACTACTTCGTGTCCAGCCGCTTCCAGTGCTTCTTTTGGTGACGTCAACTCAACATCTTCAACTAGATCAGTGACAATAACAGCAACTTTACTCATTCGATCTCCTCCTTATTACTTGATGAACAATTTGTTCACCTGCTATTATTTATGCTAACGAAGATTTTCGCTGTTGACAAATCATCTGTTTGTCCGCAGCTTGAAAAAGAAAGAAGGCAACGCCATGGCAACGATCCAACTATTTATCTCTGATACCCCCCTTTGCTTTGAAAAAGCGGAATTCACTTTTATGGAAGAATCATTTGTCATCGAGAAACAGCAATTATTTGAAAAAGTTGATGCAGTGATGCATCAGGAGGTATCCTCGGCCTTGGTTTCATTGGTAGAAAAAGCCCTTTTGACGCTAGAAGCGATCGGGGAAGAAGAGGATTATTTCGACCTGCTTTATTTGACCTATGAGAATACCTGCCATTCCCTCAGCGGACAGCAATTACTCGCGCAGCCGTTTCCAGCTGTAGAAGCAGCCTTGCAGCCAGTCTTTGATGAGTTGGCAGAACCGATCGTAGAAAAGTTTTATGAGGAGCTGACCAATCAGCTAGAAGAAGTCGCAGATGATGAACTGTTTAGTTCTTATTATCTGGATGAGGAAGAAGCGGTGATCCAAATCGATGCCCCGATCCAACATGAAGAAGTGATCGCCTTGCCCGCCCTTTTACGGGATTACCATGGCACGTTGCGGCTGACCTTTGAAAAGTTTTATGAATACCTTGTGTAGCGGCGGCAACTGCCGTCGTTGTTTTTTGTGAAAACAGTTACATGTTTAGTTTTTTTTAAATCCTGCGACAGAAGCCTCTGGAATCTTGACCCTTTTGTCAGAAACGATTATAAAGGTAAGAAGAGGCTGAAGGAACCGAGGCTGCCAATGGGCAACATCGGGTAAGAAAAGGATGAGAATCATGCGAAAAGTCCCGCCTATTTTAAAACCAATTGCACTTTTAACGATATCAACGATTATTGCCACTGCCACCGGCGTGGTGAATTCAGGCAGCTACCGCCAACCAAGTCGTGCGACGGAAACGACAGAGACGACAGAAACGACCGAACAAGCACCAAGTGAAAGCACACCCTCTTCGATGACAGAAGACAGTCAAAATCAGACACCTGCTAGCACGGACTCACAACCGACGAACGATGACCAGCAGACAACACCGTCATCCAGCAGTGAACCAGCAACACCAGCAACGACTCCGTCTTCTTCGGTGCCTGCAGAAACGACGCCATCAAGCGATGCCAATGTTTCACCAGCACCATCGGAAAACAATCAGGAAACACCTTCTTCAAGTGAAGAGACCACGCCAGATCCACAAGGGATCATGGATGAGAATCAAGGAAATGAGTAGGTGAGAAAATGACGCTTATTTTAGATTTAATCAACGGCATCCATAAATTTTTGGGCTATCTCGATATCAGTCCTAAATATTTGAACCGTGCCTATACCATCCTCAGTATCATTCCAACGGCGTATATTTTGCGGATCGTCTACGGGATGTTTGCGAACCAAAACTATTTTCAAGCGATCCTTTATACGGTCGGCTTTTTGGTCTTAGTCTACTTCTGGGTACTGAATATCTTCTATTATTTCTTAAACAAAAATATGAAGTTCGATGTCACTCAGGCCTTTGTCAAAGTTTTACCAGACGAAGTCTTCAATATTGAAGGAGAAACCATCAGCACCACCGACATTGATCGTTTGACGACTGAAAAAGCGGTGATCCATTTTGAAGAAGACTATCAGCTGGTATTGGCGAATCATTTGCAGACCTTGATCGCTCAAGAAGAATTGGCGATCAAACCGTCATCCAACGGCTTTACGATCCCGAAAAACACCTTGTATCCTTACTATTTTGTCAAACAGCAAGGGGAAAATGAGTACGCATTGCAGATCGGTACTAGCTACACGGAGATGACGAAAGTCGGCACGATCCAATGGACAGGCAAACAGCCCTTAGAGCCAGTGGGCTTATTTATCACTGGCGGTGATTTTATCAAAAATGATGTGAAATACCATGAACCATACAGTTTGAAATTGTACGTCAAAAAAGAGATTTCTGAAGAAGAACCACAGACCTCAAGACAGGCGTATCGACGACAAGCACGCAAATAGGAAAAGGCAGTCCCCCCAGAGCGTTCTCTGAAGGGACTGCCTTTTTGGTATCTCGGTTATTCGATCGGGATATTTTTTGCGGGTGCATCTTTGTAGCTGGCTTTTGGTAACGTCAGGGTCAAAACGCCGTCTTCAAACACTGCTTTAATGGACTCGTCATCAATGTCTGTGATGGTGAAGGTCCGTTGATAGGCACTGCTAGAGCGTTCTTTGCGCAAATAATGTCCGAAATCCTCCTCGGTTTCCGTGGTCTCTGTTTGAGCCGCTGAAATCGTCAGCGTGTTGTTGACGTAACTGACGCGGATGTTTTCTTTCTTGATGCCGGGTAAATCTGCTTGAACGAGATACTTGTCTTCGTACTCTTTAATGTCCGTATTCATTTGCCGTTCTTGCCAAAAACTGTTCATTAATTTGCCTAATAGTTCTTCGCCGCCTGCGAAATCTCTTGGAATCAAATTTGCCATGTGGTTCCCCCGCTTTCTTTTATCTATTGAGTTGGTACTTCTATTTTACGAGGAACCAAGCCAAAGGGCAACCAAAATGGCAACAATCATAAAAACAAGAGAAATCACTCAACTATCTTATAAGAATCTGCTATGATATAACTAAATAACTATCAGATGATTGGATGAATGAAGATGGAGATTATTGAAAAAGCGCCAGCTAAGATCAACCTCGGTCTCGATGTGTTAGAGAAAAGAACAGACGGCTACCATGAGTTGGAAATGGTGATGTCTAGTGTTGATCTAGCCGACCGTCTGATAATGGAAGAGATAGCAGAAGATAAGATCATTATAGAAACCAACAAAGCCTTTTTGCCGATCGACAAACGCAATAATGTCTATCAAGCCGCCAGTATCTTAAAAAAACGCTACGGCATAAAAAAAGGCATCCGTATCCGCATCACCAAGAATATCCCGGTGGCAGCTGGGTTAGGTGGGGGAAGTACGGATTGTGCGGCAGCGCTGCGGGGGATGGTTCGCCTCTGGCATTTAGACCTTTCCATGGCAGAGCTGATCGATATTGGTATGGAAGTCGGCACCGATGTTCCCTATTGTCTTTATGGGACCACTTCCCACATTGCAGGAAAAGGGGAGCTGGTGACGCCGCTGCGGCCGATGCCGCAATGTTGGGTCATCTTGGTTAAACCTCGTTTGAGTGTTTCAACGGGGAAAATCTTTCAAGAAGTTGAGCTAGACCAACTGCACCATCCAGATATCGCGGCATTGTCGGCCGCCGTCTTAGCCGAAGATTATCCAGCAATGATCGCTGCCATGGGCAATAGCCTAGAAGCCATCACGATCCCGAAGTATCCGATCGTCCAACAGATCAAAGATCGCATGATGAAATACGGCGCAGATGTTGCCTTGATGACCGGCAGCGGACCGACTGTCTTTGCTCTTTGTCAAAAATATTCGCGGGCACAGCGGGTCTATAATGCCTTAAAAGGATTCTGCGATGAGGTTTATCTTGTACGTACATTGAAATGAATGAGTCAAGGACACAGGCTGAATTCGCCTGTGTTTTTTTGTATGCCTTCTATTTCAATAGTAAAGAAAAAGGCAGCTGAAGTGGGGAAGGAAGCATCTAGAAGCTGCCCTACAAAAAAGTCCCCGACGAAAATAAGGCGTCGGGGTCTGATTCTTTACGTAAAGCAAAGGCTATTCTTTTTGGTGCTGCTTCTTTGCGGATTTTTTCTTTTTGTCTTCTTCATACAATGGTTTGTCGATCGTTTTGCGGATTTCTTCGGTTTGCTGCGATGCAGGATCTTCTGGTAAGACGATTCGAGTCAACAAGTCGCTGTTGTTTACAGTTGGCGGCACAGTTACAAATTCGTTCATCTTCGTTTCCTCCAAGTGCTTTTAGGTTATTATCCTACATACTCTCTAATTTTTCAAGCTGGTACAGCAGGGGCGCATGGCGAATGGCGTAAAATATGGCTAAGTTCCTGAGAGAAGAATCCGCTTCAAATGAACGTTTTCTCCTATGTTTTCCGATTTATCTCGAAATAAAAGTTTTAAATCGTAAAACGTACGATTTGTCTTGACGAACCGGAAATCATTTGATAGAGTAACTTTTGCTAACAAAACGGAGTTGTTCCGTTTTAAAATAAAAAGAAGAGCCAGCAAATGGAAGGGGAAATCCCGATGAAAAAAATCTTACTTACTACAGCACTCCTTTTAGGGGGCGTGCTTCTTGGCGCTTGTGGGCAGCAAGAAGCGACAAGCCAATCGAGTGACACAGAGAAGCTGTCGATCGTCACGACGTTTTATCCAATGTACGAATTTACGAAAGAAGTCGTAGGCGATGCAGCAGAGGTCTCCTTGTTGATCCCTGCAGGAACCGAACCTCATGACTATGAGCCAAGTGCCAAAGATATGACCAAAATCATGGATGCAGATGCCTTTGTCTACAATAGTCCTGAGCTAGAAACTTGGGTCGCTAGTTTGACGGATTCCGTCGATCCTGAGCAAACAGCCGTGATCGAAGCGGCCAAAAACATTCAGTTGGTGGAAGGCACAGAGGAGGAAGATCATGACGCGCATGATCACGAAAGCGAAGACACCCATGACGGCCATGATCATACGTACGATCCTCATGTTTGGACCGACCCAGTCTTAGCGATCCAAGAAGTAGAAACGATCCGCGATGACTTGATTGCGAAGTTTCCTGAGCAAAAGGCAACTTTCACGGAAAATGCAGCTGCCTATATCGAAAAGCTTTCTGCTTTAGATGAAGCCTACCAAGCGGCGTTAAAAGATGCGACCCAACGAACCTTCGTTACGCAGCACGCAGCTTTTGGCTATTTGGCACGGCAGTATGATTTGGTCGAAGAATCGATTTCGGGCATTTCTCCCGATCAAGAACCAACGCCAAGTCGGTTGGCTGAGCTGAAAGAATATGTAGAAGAAAAACAAGTCAAAGTTATCTATTTTGAAGAAAACGCGTCATCGAAGGTGGCTGAGACCTTAGCGTCTGAAACAGGAGTGGAGCTGGCGGTCTTGAATCCATTAGAAAGCTTGACGCAAGAGCAGATGGATAACGGCGAAACATACCTGTCTGTAATGGAAGACAATTTGGCAGCATTACAAAAAAGTATTCACTAAGGAGGCGCCTGCGTGCGTTATATCGATGTAAAAGATTTGACCTTTTATTATGATGATGAGCCCGTCTTGGAAGACATTTCCTACTTTGTCGAAGACGGCGAATTCGTGATTTTGACTGGCGAAAATGGGGCGGCAAAATCTACTTTGATCAAAGCAACCCTTGGTTTGTTGAAACCTTCTAAAGGAGCAGTCACCTTGGCGACCAAAAATGCTGCTGGTGAAAAATTAAGCATCGGCTACATTCCTCAGCAGATTGCTTCCTTTAACGTCGGGTTCCCCAGCACCGTTTTGGAATTGGTCCAATCGGGCCGCTACCCAAGAGATCGCTGGTTCAAGCGCTTGACGAAACGAGACCATGAACATGTCCGCCGTGCATTAGATGCCGTCGGGATGTGGGACGTGCGTCATAAACGGATCGGCGAGTTGTCCGGTGGCCAAAAGCAGCGGATCAGCTTGGCACGGGTCTTTGCCACGGACCCTGATTTATTTATTTTAGATGAACCGACTACGGGGATGGATGAACAATCCCGCAATCTGTTTTATGAACTGCTACGGCACAATGCTCATGACCACGGCAAGTCGATTTTGATGATCACCCATGATCACGAAGATATCAAAGAATACGCGGACCGTCAGATCCGTTTAGTGCGGAAGGAGGATTCACCATGGCGTTGCTTTCATATGAATTCATGAGAAGAGCTTTTCTTGCGGCGATTTTTATTGCTGGTATCGCACCGATGCTGGGGGTCTTTCTAGTGATTCGGCGACAGTCATTGATGGCTGATACGCTGTCCCATGTCTCTTTAGCAGGGGTGGCACTAGGCTTCTTTCTAAATCTAAATCCGAGTTTGACGACGCTATTGATCGTAGTCATTGCCGCAATCATTTTGGAATACTTGCGAACACTGTACCGCAGTTATTCAGAGATCTCGATCGCCATTTTGATGTCTGGCGGCTTAGCGTTAGCCCTCGTCTTGATGAACCTTAGCGGGGGGAACTCCGCAACGAGTATCCAATCGTATTTGTTTGGGTCGATCGTTACGATCACACAAGAACAAGTCTGGATCTTAGGCTTTTTGTTTTTAGTCGTTTTTGCTTTATTCTTCTTATTCAAACGGCCCATGTACATTTTGACCTTTGATGAAGATACTGCTCATGTCGATGGCTTGCCTGTGCGAGTGATGTCGATGCTCTTTAATGTCTTGACGGGGGTGGCAATCGCCATGATGATCCCGATTGCGGGTGCATTGTTGATCTCTGCGATCATGGTTTTACCAGCTGCCATCAGTATGCGTTTAGGCAAGAGCTTCAATGCCGTGATTTTGATCAGTGTCGTGATCGGCATGATTGGGATGATGTCTGGTTTGACCAGTTCCTTTTATTTGGACACACCACCGGGAGCGACGATCACGCTGGTTTTTATCGCTCTTTTCTTAGTGATCAATTTGATCAAACGCATCGTGATCCTCGTCCAACGAAAACAACGCCTAAAATAAAGGGCTTTATGAAAAAGAAACGAAGAATTTTCGTTTCTTTTTTTTAAACTCTAATCAAAACCGAACAATATAAGCAATATTTTAGATAATGCTCGCATTTATCCCGAAAAAGCCTTATAATAAGGCGAATAAACTAAAGGAGTTGTCCGGTGTGAAAATACGTCGAAGTGAACGACTGATCGATATGACACATTACTTGTTGAATCATCCCCATGAATTGATTTCATTGTCCTTCTTTTCTAAACGATATGCCTCTGCAAAATCATCGATTAGCGAAGATTTATCTATTATCAAAAAGACCTTTAAAGAACGAGGAACAGGCATTCTTGATACCGTGCCAGGCGCTGCTGGCGGTGTTTTTTTTGTGCCTGAAATTTCTGAAGAAGAAGCGTATGCGTACGTCGAAGGGCTGGCAGAACGCTTGTCTGAGCAAGACCGTTTGTTGCCTGGCGGCTATGTTTATCTATCTGACTTATTAGGCGAACCGGAATTGCTGCGCCAAGTCGGCCGCATCATCGCTTCCAAATATTTAGGCGAACAAATCGATGCGGTGATGACCGTTGCTACTAAAGGAGTGCCGATCGCTCAAGCAGTCTCTTACTACTTGAATGTTCCCTTCGTGATCGTGCGTCGTGATTCCAAGATCACTGAAGGCTCGACCGTGAGTGTCAATTATGTCTCTGGTTCTTCAGAGCGCATCGAAAAAATGGAATTATCCAAGCGCAGCTTAAAGCGCGGCTCTAGAGTATTGGTGGTCGATGACTTTATGAAAGGCGGCGGCACGGTCAATGGGATGAAGAGCTTGATTGAAGAATTTGAAGCCGAATTAGTCGGTATTACTGTTTTTGCCGAAACGAAATTCAAAGGCAAGCGGGCCATCAGCGATTACAGTTCTCTGCTGTATGTTGAAGATGTCGATACCCAGACCAAAACGATCTCGGTAGTACCGGGAAATTACTTTGAGAAAAAAGCCTGATTTTTTGTGGCTCTTAGACTGGCGCAAGCAGCTGTTTTTTAAACGGCGGCCGCCAGTCTTTTTTTTGATTGGTCTAGGTGGGGATTCCTTAAATCGTTGAAATTTACAAGTACTTGGGCTAAACTGTTTATAGGAAATTCAATGAACAAAAATCGTTCAGATTGATAGGAGTGGAATACGTGGACGCACGTTTTGCAATAATTTTAGCGGCTGGAAAAGGCACGCGCATGAAATCGAAGTTATATAAAGTGTTACATCCTGTTTGTGGCAAACCAATGGTGGAGCACATCATGAATCGAGTGGTGGAAACAAATCCTGAAGAGATCGTGACGATCGTCGGTCACGGGGCAGAAATGGTCAAAGAGCAACTGGGGGATCGCACCAACTATGCCTTACAAGCCGAACAATTGGGTACTGGCCATGCCGTCGTTCAAGCCGAATCGTTTTTAAAAGGCAAAAAAGGGACGACCTTAGTGATCAGTGGGGATACACCGTTATTGACGACGGAAACCTTGAATAACTTGTTCGATTACCACCAAGGGAAAAATGCGTCGGCGACGATCTTAACGGCGCAAGCGGCAGACCCAACAGGCTATGGCCGAATCGTGCGGGATCGTGTCGGTATCGTGGAGAAAATCGTTGAGCAAAAAGATGCGTCGATCGAAGAAGCGCTGATCCAAGAAATCAATACAGGGACGTATTGCTTCGACAATGAATTGTTATTTGACGCCTTGGCAAAATTAGATACGGACAATGCCCAAGGGGAGTACTACTTGACTGATATCATCGAGATCTTAAAGGAAGACGGCAAAATCATCGCTGCTTATCAAACCGAAGATTTTCATGAATCATTAGGAGTCAATGACCGCATCGCCTTAGCCGAAGCCAATCGCTTGATGCGTCAGCGGATCAATCGTCAGCACATGCAAAATGGCGTGACCTTGATCGATCCGGCGACGACTTATATCGACGAAGGTGTTGTGATCGGCTCAGATACCCTGATCGAAGCCGGTGTCACCATCAAAGGGAAGACGATGATCGGAGAAGACTGTGTCATTACGGCAGCTTCTGAAATAGAAGACAGCAAGATCGGCAACCAAGTGACGATCAAGGCATCGACGATCGAGGAGAGCATCATTCATGATGGCGCCGATGTCGGTCCCAATGCCCATCTTCGTCCTAATGCGGAAATTTTGGCCCATGCCCATATCGGGAACTTTGTGGAGGTCAAAAATGCGACGATTGGTGAAGGCACCAAAGTCGGACACTTGTCTTATGTTGGCGATGCGACCTTAGGCAAAAACATCAATGTCGGTTGCGGCGTAGTCTTTGTTAATTATGACGGCAAGAGCAAATTCAAAACGACTGTCGGCGACAATTGCTTTATCGGCTCTGGCTCCAATCTAGTTGCGCCATTGACCATCGAAGAGGAAACGATGATCGCTGCTGGCTCAACGATCACCAAAGATATTCCTAAACACAGTATGGCGATTGCCCGCGCCCGTCAGGAAAATAAAGCGGATTACGCGAAAAAGTTGCCTTATCTAAATTAGAAATAGCGAAATGACTTGATTTCTTAAGGAAAAATGACTACTATTTATTAGGAAGAAGATTCTAGTAAAAGGAGTCATTTTTTTCTAGATGAACGCAAAGAAAGTGGAGGTTCTCATGTCAAATCATTATTTTGATCCAAGATTGAAGATTTTTTCTCTGAACTCAAATCGTCCTTTGGCGGAAAAAATCGCAGCTGCAGTAGGTGTTGAATTAGGTAAGTGTTCAGTCAAGCAATTTAGCGATGGTGAAATCCAAGTGAATATTGAAGAAAGTATTCGTGGTGCCCACGTCTACGTGATTCAATCAACCAGCAGCCCTGTAAACGATAACTTAATGGAATTGCTGATCATGATCGATGCTTTGAAGCGCGCCAGTGCGAAGACGATCAATGTAGTAATGCCTTATTATGGTTATGCAAGACAAGACCGCAAAGCGCGATCAAGAGAACCAATCACCGCAAAACTTGTAGCAAACATGATCGAAAAAGCCGGTGCGAACCGCATGGTTACACTGGATTTGCATGCCTCACAGATTCAAGGGTTCTTTGATATCCCAGTTGACCACTTGATGGGTGCACCATTGATCGCCAACTACTTCTTGGAAAGAGGCATTCAAGGCGATGACGTCGTCGTCGTTTCACCAGACCACGGGGGCGTGACTCGTGCCCGTAAATTAGCTGAGTTTCTTAAGTCACCAATCGCGATCATCGACAAACGTCGTCCGAAAGCCAACGTAGCAGAAGTCATGAATATCATTGGTCATGTTGAAGGCAAAACTTGTGTCTTGATCGACGATATGATCGATACTGCTGGTACCATCACATTGGCTGCGAATGCGTTGAAACAAGCAGGTGCTAAAAGTGTTTACGCCTCATGTACCCACCCTGTCTTGTCAGGACCTGCCTTGGAACGGATCGAAGATTCTGCCATTGAGCATCTAGTTGTGACAGATTCGATTCACTTGCCAGAAGACCGCAAGTCGAAAAAAATCGATGAGATCAGTGTCGGTGCCTTGATGGGCGAAGCGATCAAACGAATCCATGAGAACAAACCAGTCAGTCCACTGTTTGAATCAAAATTATCAATTTAATCGTGTCTCATCAGCATGAGAACAACAGCCAATGGTCGGTCTTTAGCCCCTCATTGGCTGTTTTTTTCTGAGGAGTTTCAGGATGTTTTTAGAAAAAACGATCGCAGTCATGTTTCTTTTCACCAATTTATGGTATTCTTGAAAGTGACTTGCGAAATGCAAGCAAAAAATAAAATAGAATCTAATCACAAAGGGGAGTCTGCAAAGGCTGAGAATGAGAGTACTCTAAACCCTTCGTACCTGTTTCGATCATGCGAACGTAGGAATTGTGACGAGTTGAAGTGTCCAACACTTCTCCTTTGTGAATTGTGATGATTCTAAAGGAGGAGTTTTTTTTGAAACGAAAAATGTCGCTGCAGGTCTGGACGGAAGGAACGATGATCGCTGCAATTGGGGTCGTCTTGTCGTATATCCCGATCCAGACAGCCAATTCCAGTATCGACTTGTCTCTAGGTCTCGTGCCCTTGGTCTTGTATTCGTATCGTCGTGGGGTGCTGCGGGGAATGACAGCTGGATTTATGTGGGGCTTGTTGAATATCTTGATTGGTAGCGCCATGCGTAACTTTATCACCGTTCCACAGATTATCTTTGAATACCCCTTTGCCTTTGCTTTTGGCGGGATGGGCGGCTTGTTTGCTAATAAAATCCAGCAAGCGATCCGTCAAAACAGCAAAACCGTTACGTGGTATGTCGTCTTAGGGGGCATCGTGGCGGTGATCAGCCGTTGGTTTTGGCATTATTGGGCTGGGGTCTTTGTCTGGGGAATGTACGCACCGCCAGGACAAAGTCCGTATCTGTATTCCTTGATCTTTAATGGATCATCGGTCATTATCAATATCGTTTATGTAGGGGTCGTCCTAGGTCTCTTAGTCAAGGCAGCCCCGAAATTATTTGTCCCGAAAGCTTAGTTTTAGAAATGGAACCATCAAAAAATGTCTTGATGCTCTTTGAGAAAGAGAAGCATCAAGACATTTTTTTGTCGATAAAGCCAAACGCTAGATCTTCTTGGTCGATTTCCAACGACCAGCTTTTTTTGCTGGCTGAATAGCGTAAAACAGCGATTTGATCCAGCTCTTTTTGATTGACCAGCGTGTTTTTTAAGCCAGCATCTTCTGACAGATAGATCGGGACCGTATAGGTTCTGTCGATCAATTGTTCTTGTGTTAGACAAAAGACGATGCCTTCTTGCATGATTCCCCGCAATTCTTTCAGCAAATTAAAATCGAGCTTTTCCACCGGTGTTGCTTTTTTAAAAAAGGAGAGGCGATCATTGATTTTTTCTAAGACGATGCGGGTGATCCGATCCGCCAAGATCCGATAATATTCATCTAAATAGCGATAATAAACGCGGGAACGTGCATCTTTTAAGTCAAAGAAAACAAAGTTATTTTGCAGTTTGTAAAAGAAAGGGGAGTGGAGGTGTGTCTTCATGTGGCCAAAATATAACAACTCGGAGATCTCTAAAGGCGTCAATTCTTTGACCATCTCGTAATCATTAAAATCGATCCACTTCATTTCTTCGGTAACACGACCTTTGTTGATCTGCTGAAAAAACAGTTGGACGTCTTCCATTCCGCGTATCACTTTTAAGCCTGTATGACCGTCGAATTCGCCGAAATCACTGGAAGGATCAAGCAAGAGCAAATTCTTGGGCTGATGGACGATGCTCTTGTTAAAATCTTGGGGGGCAAGCCCGCGGGTCAAGACGGCATTGCTGGTTGTATCAATATGTACGTAAATCGTGTTAGACATGCCGATCGATCCCTCCTATATACTAAGTTCATTCTACAACAAAGCGCTGAAAATTGCTTGTATCTTTTCGTTTAAAGTTATATTACAAAATAACAGAAAAAACAATTTTTAAGTTCCCTTTTTCGACAAAAAAAGGCAAATCTTGTCTTTTCGTAAAAAAACTGGCCAAAATTGGCGTCTTTATGAGGATTTTGGTATGATAAAAGAAGAAACTAATGGAGACGAAAACCTATGAGAAAAAAGAAACGCAGACTTTCGAATTGGCTGAGCAATCTCTTTTTGCTTTTGCTGTTATTGATTGGTTTAGCATTGATTTTTAATAATCAAATCAAAAATTATTTTATTAAGCAAACAGGTGAAGCTTACGCAGTCGGCACCATTGATCGCAGTGATGTGGAAAAAAATATGGAAGCGGAAGCGACCTTTGATTTTGATGCCGTGGAGCCGGCGAGTTCAGAAGCAGTCTTACGGGCGCAGCTGAGCAACAAAGCCTTGCCAGTGATCGGCGGCGTGGCGGTTCCTAGTGTGGGGATCAATCTGCCGATTTTTAAAGGCTTGGCCAACGAGGCCTTGCTGTATGGTGCTGGTACGTTAAGTCCCACCCAAAAAATGGGGGAAGGCAATTACGCACTAGCCAGCCATCGCGCTCAATCGCCAGAGCTTTTGTTTACGCCATTGGATGATGTCGCCATCGGAGCGGCTATCTATGTGACCGATCTGGAAAATATTTACACGTATACCGCGACTTCTTCTGTGCGGGTCGACCCGACCGATGTCTATTTGCTTGACGAAGTGGAAGGCCGTAAAATGATCACGCTGATCACCTGTGGCGAAATGGGCGGTGTCACCCGTCGTGTGATCCAAGGTGATCTGGAATCTGTAACGCCTGTCGACGAAGCAACGGATGAGATGCTGGCGGCATTCAACATGGCACAACGAACATTTTAATCAAAAGAATAGCTCGAGTGGTACGGCAGCTGGCGTGTCATTCGTCTATTCTTTTTTGCTTGAGGAGGCGTCTTGATGAAAGTGAAAAAACTGACTTCGATCGATTTTCTTGCACAAAGGGCAGGATTTCAAGAAAGCCGACTCGTCTTTTCCTTTTTTGAGTCGCATTCAAAAGCGCGACGAGCCTTTCTAGCCGATATAGCGCAGCAGGGCTGGCAGATCGACAGCCGTTACGGACGTTTTTACCTTGCTGGGCAGTTTGATTTTGACCAAAAGACACTGACTATCACCAATCTGCTGGTGGAAGCAGCCGCCGATTTTACTTGGAAACAACTGCTAGCCGTGACAGAAAGCTTTGCTCGCAGTCGTTTTGTAGCAGCTGTCTCGTGGCAACTTCCTCATCGAACCCCCTTGGCTGAGTGGTTTATCCAGCAAGGGTATCAGGTGGTCCCTCAAGGGTATCAAAGAGCGCTAGCTTATCAGACGGCGCTGGTTTTAGGCGGTGGCGGTGCTCACGGGGCGTATCAAATTGGTGTTTGGCAAGCGCTGCAAGAACGGGGCATCACCTTTGAATGGATCACGGGAACTTCCGTCGGTGCCTTGAATGGCGCCTTGATTTTAATGAACGATGTGGAAGCGGCCGTCGATTTATGGGCAAATATCTCTAACGAGCAAGTATTGCACTATCCGCTTGCTTCGGTACGTGCCCAAACACTGCGAGATTTGATGAATCAAGCCAATTCGCTGGTCCGCGAAGCGGTCAAAAGCAACGGTGCCAGTACCGAACCGTTGGCAAAGCTTTTGCAAAAGACCTTTGATCAAGAAAAATTCAGCCAAACTGCTTGTCGCTTGCTGATCTGTACGACTCGTCTGCCCGATTTCAAGGAGACGGTTTATGCCTTTGATCCATCCGCAGTAGAGGAAAATCTGCATTGGTTGTTGGCATCCGCTTCATTTTATCCAGCGATGCAGGCGCAAAAAATTAACGACGCTTATTACATCGATGGCGGCTATCGCAACAACCTGCCCATCGATGTCGCTGTCCAGCAAGGGGCAACGGAATGTATCACTGTGGATGTCCAAGGACCTGGCATCAATAAAAGGACGGTTGTGACGGAAGAAACTGCGCAGCTTTCGTTGGGGTCTCCTTGGTCCTTAGGCAGCTTTTTGGTTTTTGATGCCCAGCGTTCGCTGGATAATATGACCTTAGGCTATTTGGAAACCTTGAAAGTGTTCGGCAAATACCAAGGCCATTGGTATACCTTTGAAAGGACGGTTGATTTTCAGCCGTTATGGCGGGGCTTTTTGAAAGAGCTGCGCCAGACAGACCCGCTGCTTTATCAGGAACTAAAGAAAAAAGAATTTTGGAAAAAAATGCGTAAATTCTATCAACAGGATGTGCCATTTGAGCAGTGGGGGCGTATACTGATAGAGTGTACCGCGAAAGTATTGTATCTAGCGCCTACAGTGATTTATGAGCAGGAAACGATTCTAACGGCTTTAGCTGAAAAAATTGCGCTAAAGGCAGTGGAAGAAGCCGATGCCTGGTCGATCACCGAGTGGCTGAGCTATTATCGCGACCGTTTTTTTGTCTTGTCCGAGCAAAATCGCTTTTTCTTTTTTTATCGGACGCAGCAATTGAATCTGCCCGCCCTTCAGCAGATTCGTCGGCGTTACCCGCTGACTGCTTTAATGGCAGCGTATAGTCACTATCTTTTGAAAGGAGCAGAAAATGGATAAATTTTCGTATGAAATCGTTGAAGAGATCGCCGTGCTTTCGGAAAATCAAAGAGGCTGGCGCAAAGAATTGAATTTGGTGAGCTGGAATGGGCGTCCGCCAAAATTTGATCTGAGAGATTGGGGCCCAGAGCACGAGAAGATGGGCAAAGGCGTGACCTTATCCAATGAAGAATTCGCAGAACTAAAAAAAGCCCTGCTTTCCATGTAAGAAAGCAAAACGGTGAGGAGTGATCAAATGAAAAGTATGACTGGTTTTGGCAAAGGCAGTGCAGAAACGCCAGATGTGCAGATCGAAATTGAGATCAAAAGTGTCAATCAGCGCTTTTTGGACCTGCAGCTGCGAATGCCCAAACAATTGAATCCTCTAGAAGGTGCTTTACGGCAGTCGATCAAGCAGACCCTCCAGCGAGGACGAATCGAATTGTATGTGACGTTAAAAGAAAAAAACATAAATACGAAACAGATCGAGATCCAATGGGACTTGCTGGAACGTTTCATGCAGGAGATCGATACCGAAGCCAAAGACCGTTTTGACCTAGCAGAGCTGCCAAAAGCAGCATTGCTGGAACAATTCCTGCTCCATGAGGCCTTCCTAACGATCTCTGATCAAGAGCCAGAAGAAAGCACCTTGGCCGATGGCGTGATGGAAGCATTAGATCAAGCGCTGGCAGCGATCGATCAAAGCCGCTGGGTGGAAGGGCAAGGTATTCTGCAGATCTTGCAAGAAAACCAGCGACAGCTGCAGGAAAAGCTGACAGAACTCAAACAATTCGTGGCCCTCTATGAGGCGGACTACCAAGAACGCTTTGAAAAGAAACTGACTGCTTATTTAGGGGAAGAAGTCGATCGCGATCGTTTACTGACAGAGTTGGCGATTTTATTAGAACGCGGCGATATCCACGAAGAACTGGATCGTTTAAGTATCCATTTAACGACGATGACGGAGCTGCTGGCAGCTGAGACACCGATAGGTCGAGAGCTGGATTTCTTGATCCAAGAGATGAACCGAGAAGTCAATACGATTGGCTCAAAATCAAGTCCGATCCAAATCAAAAACAGTGTCGTCCAAATGAAGACGATCATTGAAAAAATCAGAGAACAAGTTCAAAACATCGAGTAGGAGGAATGAACCAATGAAATATTACGATATCACCTTTCACGAACTAAGCGGAAAAAATGTCATCAAGCGCAGTATTCCTTCTGACAAAGAGAATTTCTCTGCGTGGGAAGATGCTTGCGTAGCCATCGAGCCAGATTTTCTCCATCTATTAGTTGATGGCGTAGCTGTTTCTTTAAATCGTCGGTACATCGTACGTATCGATTGCCAAGAAGTGACGGATCCTACTGAAAAAGCGATCACCGCTAAAGACGAATTGGCAGGGGTCATCAATACCTTAAGCAACATGGGCTTTTAAGAAAGCGGCCGAAGTGTAGACTAGCAATTTCATGAAATTCCCATTATAATAAAGTAGTTCTTGAAAGTTGCTGAAAAAAAGTGCAAAATAGACGTTAAGCAAATGTCAGTGAAAGGACGTCATTATGTCAGAGCGAGGATTACTTATAGTTTTATCAGGACCTTCCGGAGTAGGGAAAGGGACCGTGCGCAAAGCAATTTTTGAGAGTGACGACAACGATTTTCAATATTCCGTTTCAATGACCACTCGTCAAAAACGCGAGGGGGAAGTGGAAGGGGTCGATTACTATTTCCGCACGCGTGAAGAATTTGAAGCCTTGATCGAAGCCGGTGAAATGCTGGAATACGCCGAATATGTCGGCAATTATTATGGAACCCCATTATCTTATGTCCAACAGACACTGGATCAAGGAAAAGATGTGTTTTTAGAGATCGAAGTGCAAGGGGCAAAACAAGTAAAAGACAAAGTTCCCGATGGTGTGTTTATTTTTCTGACGCCACCTGATCTGGCAGAATTACGCTCTCGTATTACAGGAAGAGGAACCGACTCTGCCGAAGTGATCGATGAACGGATGCGTGTCGCCCGTGAAGAAATCGAAATGATGGCTTTATATGATTATGCCGTTGTCAATGATGAAGTACCTAAGGCAGTCCAACGAATTCGCGAAATTATTTCGAGTGAACATTTTCGCGTTGACCGAGTGATCGGAACCTATATCAAAATGTTAGAGGAGCTGTAAGAAATATGATGTTAAAACCTTCAATCGATTCTTTGTTGGATCGTGTCAATTCAAAATATTCATTAGTGATCTTAGCAAGCAAACGGGCGCATGAACTTGATGCCGGTGCGCAAGCAACACTAGAAAACTTTGATTCAGTGAAAAGCGTGGGTCAAGCACTTGAAGAAATCGAAGCGGAATTAGTCGTTAATGATCCGCATCCAGAAATCAAGCGTGCCCGCTTGAAAATGGAACAAGAAGAGCGCAACGCGCAAAAAGACCAAGAACAAAAAGAATTAGAAGCGCGTATCCGCGACGAACAAAAGCTATAGACAAAAGCAAGCTAGAGCACGCCTGTGTTCTGGCTTTTTCTTTTGAATGATGATGGTTAAATTTTTGTAAGGGGTACAGACAAACCCCCACCCATTTAGTAAAATAGAACCTAAAAGGAGGAGAAGAAATGGCGTACATAGCAGAAGTGATCGTGGATGTTCCCACGATGCAGACCGATCAGCCTTTTACCTATCTGATCCCATCAGAATTACAAGCCGCCATTGAGACAGGGATGCGGGTCGAAGTGCCATTTGGCAAGGGCGACCGCCATATCCAAGGGTTCGTCGTCGGCCTTTTAGAAGTTGCCGAACCGCAGCAGACCTTAAAACCAATCGTTCGTTTGTTGGATTTGTCGCCTGTCGTCAATGAAGAACTTCTCCAATTAGCCGACTACATGAAGGAAACGACCTTTGCCTTTAAGATCACTTGCTTGCAGACGATGCTGCCTAGTGTGATGAAAGCCGAGTACCAAAAGCAGATCGTTTTGCTGGAAGGAAATCATCCCATCAAAGAATATTTTCCCGAAAACGGCATCCTCAGCTGGCAAGACGCCGAAAGTGCCGGGCTGTTGCCGCAGTTGAAGCCTTTGCGGGAAGCCGCAGTAGTTGAATTGCAGTATCTCGTGAAAAATAAAAACAAAGCGAAAATGACCCGTTACATTGAACGCAAGATCGATCCAGCAGAAATCCCCGCCGTCCAGCAACAGCTGCGCAAAGGGGCCAAACGCAAGCTGGAAATCTTACAGATTTTGACAGAGGAAGCCCGCTTGCCGGTTTCCTTTTTTACCGAACAAGGGATTTCCACCGCGGCTTTGAACCAAGCGCAAGAAGCTGGTTGGCTGACGTTTACGGAAGTTGAAGCCTACCGTGATCCTTACAAAGACCGTCAATTTCAAAAAACGGTCCCGCTTGAATTAAATGAAGAACAGGCAGCTGCAGTAGCGCAAATCACTGCTTGTGCGGATAACCAAGAGGCACAGACTTTTTTACTGGAAGGGATCACCGGCAGTGGAAAAACAGAAGTCTATCTGCAAGCGATCGCCCAATTGCTGAAACAAGGCAAAACCGCGATCATGCTCGTGCCAGAGATCGCGTTGACCCCGCAAATGGTCGAACGCTTTAAAAGCCGTCTCGGCGACGCAGTGGCTGTTTTACACAGCGGCTTGTCCCAAGGTGAAAAATACGATGAATGGCGTAAGATCGAACGTGGGGAGGCGCAGGTGGTGGTTGGCGCCCGCTCGGCGATTTTTGCTCCGTTGAAAAACATCGGGGTCATCATCGTCGATGAGGAGCACGAAGCCTCCTATAAGCAAGATGAAGCCCCTCGTTACCATGCGAGAGATTTAGCGATTTGGCGCAGCCAGTACCATCACTGTCCAGTGGTGTTAGGCAGTGCGACGCCGTCATTGGAATCTCGTGCTCGGGCGCAAAAAGAAGTCTACCGCTTATTGAAATTGAATCAGCGGGCAAAAACCAGTGCGCAATTACCGCAGATCGAAGTCGTGGATATGCGTACCGAATTTGCCAATAAAAAGTATCAAACCTTTTCTCGTCCGTTACAGGAAAAAATTACAGACCGCTTGGCCCGCAAAGAACAGATCGTCTTGCTGCTGAATCGGCGCGGCTACTCTTCCTTCGTGATGTGCCGCGATTGCGGGTATGTTTTGCCTTGCCCAAATTGCGACATCTCCTTGACGCTGCATATGGATACCAAAACGATGCGTTGTCATTATTGCGGACATGAAGAACACATCCCCCATCGTTGCCCCAATTGCAATGCAGACAAGATTCGTTATTACGGAACGGGTACGCAAAAAGTGGAAGAAGAGTTGAAGGAACTGTTTCCCGAAGCGCGGGTCTTACGGATGGATGTCGATACCACCCGCAAAAAAGGCGCCCATGAAAAAATCTTGACCTTGTTTGGGGAGAAAAAAGCGGATATTTTGTTAGGGACTCAAATGATCGCCAAAGGCTTGGATTTCCCTGATATCACACTGGTAGGGGTCTTGAATGCCGATACCGCCTTGAATTTGCCAGATTTTCGTTCAAGTGAACGGACGTTCCAGCTGTTGACTCAGGTCAGTGGTCGGGCAGGTCGGGCGGAAAAAACCGGCGAAGTGGTGATCCAAACATTCAACCCTGAGCACTACGCCATCCAATTGGCGCAGTCGCAAGATTACGAAGATTTCTATCAAAAAGAGATGTGGATGCGGCACCAAAGCGGCTATCCACCGTATTATTTCACCGTCAAAATCACCTGCAGTCATCCCGAAGAGCAAGTCGCAGCTCAGAAGATGTTTGCGATCGCGCGGGATCTGCAGCAGGAGCTGTCACCGCAGAGTATTTTGTTGGGGCCGGCACCCAGTGCGATTTTGCGGGTGAAAAACCGTTATTACTACCAATTGATCATTAAATACAAAAATGAACCGCAGCTACCTGCTTTGTTGACCCGTCTGTTGGATCAAAGTCAAATCGATCAGCGCAAAGGATTGTACGTGTCGATTGACCAAGAGCCGTTGAATTTTATTTAGAGGAGAAAATATGCGTTATCCTATTATTATCACCCCCGATGAACGTCTTCGTCGGCAAGCAAAACCCGTCAAAGTTATTACCGATGAGCTCGTTCAGCTACTAGACGACCTCTATGAAACGATGGTCGCCCACGACGGGATCGGTATTGCCGCACCGCAAGTTGGCAAAAACCTGCAAGTGGCGATCGTGGAAGTCGAAGAAGACGACCGCTTTGAAATGATCAACCCTGAGATCATCGCTTCTTCTGGTGAATCCCTGGATGTGGAAGGCTGCTTGAGTATTCCCCACACCTTTGGGACCGTCAAACGAGCAGACGAGATCACTGTCCGCTATTTCGACCGAGAAGGAGAGGAAATGGAAGTGGAAGCATTCGGCTACTTGGCGCGTGCGATGCAGCATGAGATCGATCATTTAAATGGCGTGCTGTTTGTCGACAAGCTCGTCGAACGCATTCCTGAAGAAGACTTAGAAAAGTATATGGAGGAACATGAAAATGACTAAAATCGTCTTTATGGGTACCCCGGCGTTTTCCGTCCCAATTTTAGAAGGCTTGCTTGAAGCTGGCTATGAAGTGGCAGCAGTCGTGACCCAGCCGGATCGTCCCGTCGGTCGCAAAAAAACCATCACTCCGACCCCCGTTAAAGAAGCGGCGATGAAGCATGGCTTGTTGGTTTTACAACCAGAAAAAATCAGTGGGTCACCAGAAATGGAGCAGATTCAAGCTTTAGCACCTGACCTGCTGATCACGGCAGCTTTCGGCCAATTTTTACCTAGTGCGTTACTAGAAGTACCAAAGCATGGCGCTATCAACGTTCATGCGTCCCTACTGCCGAAATACCGTGGCGGAGCACCTGTGCATTATGCCATTATGGAAGGGGAGCAAGAAACGGGTGTAACCATCATGGAAATGATCAAAAAAATGGATGCTGGCGGTATTTTTGCTCAAGCTCGTTTGCCGATCACGGCCCAAGATGATGTGGGGACGATGTTTGATAAGTTGAGCCTATTAGGCAAAGACTTGCTGCTGGAAACTGTGCCGAAAATCTTGTCAGGAGAGCTGCAGCCTGTCCCGCAAGAAGAAGCAAAAGTCACCTTTTCACCAAATATCAGCCGTGAACAAGAAGCCATCGACTGGCAGAAAACGGCGGTGCAAATCGATGCCCAAGTCCGAGGCATGCGACCATGGCCGATCGCCTTTACGACACAAAATGGCAACCGCTGGAAACTTTGGCAAGTAACACCGCTGGAGCAAACGACGACAGCCCAGCCAGGAACGATCATTGAACGGACGAAAAAAACGTTGCTGATCGCTTGTGGGGAAGGCACGGTATTGGCTATCGATGAATTGCAGCCAGCTGGAAAAGGCCGACAAGACATTGCTGCATTCTTAAACGGCAGTGGACAACAGATTCAAAAAGGGGATCAGGTAGGTACCTATGAAGCGTAATCTTGGAGACATACAATATACAGTGCGTTTTGTGGCACTAGAAGCGTTGTTGCGAATCGAAAAAGGCGGCGCTTATTCCAATCTACTGCTGCGGGAAATGATGAATCAAGGGCGTTTAAATGACAAAGACGGTCGCTTATTGACTGAATTGGTGTACGGCACCATCAGTCGTCAGCTTTTATTGGATTATTATTTGGATCGTTTTATTAAAAATGCCCGCAAAGTTGACCCGTGGGTCAAAACGCTGCTGCGGCTTTCCTTGTATCAGATGCTGTATCTCGATAAAGTACCCGCCCATGCCATCATTCATGAAGCCGTGGATATTGCGAAAGCCAAAGGCAATCCGGGAACTGGAAAATTCGTCAATGGCGTCCTGCGCACGATCCAACGACAAGGAGTGCCAGACTTGGCATTGATCAAAGACCCAATGGAACGTTTAGCAACGGAAATCAGTTTGCCCCTGTGGCTAACGAAGAAACTAGTCAAACAAATTGGGATCGAAGAAACCAGTGAGCTGGGCTATGCCCTATTTGAACCCAATCATGCCAGTGGTCGTATCGATCTGCAGCGCATCTCGCAAGCAGCAGCGATCGAACGGCTGCAAGAAGAAGGCATCGACGCACGACCAAGTGAGCTTTCCCCCTATGGGGTTGTGGCTGACAAAGGCTTTATGGCGGGCTCGTCCCTCTACAAAGAAGGTTTACTGACGATCCAAGATGAAAGTTCGATGCTGGTTGCCCCCGTTTTACAAGTAGCCCGAGACCATCAAGTACTGGATGCCTGCGCAGCACCAGGAGGCAAAACGACCCATATCGCTGCCTTCTTGTCTGCCGCAGAGGGCGGTAAAGTGACAGCATTGGATATCCATGCCCATAAGGTTAAGCTGATTCAGCAAAATGCCCAACGTTTAGGCGTCGAAGCAGTTGTGGAGACCCGCGTGATGGATGCGCGGGAGACGGCTCAAACCTTTGCACCCGAACAATTTGATCGCATCTTAGTGGATGCCCCTTGTTCTGGATTAGGGTTGATGCGCCGTAAGCCGGACATCAAATACAGCAAGACGGAAGCCGATTTCCAACGCTTGCCGCAGATTCAGCGAGAGATTTTGGAAAGTGCCGCCCCAACCTTGAAAAAATCGGGTATAATGGTCTACAGCACATGCACGATTCTAGCGGAAGAAAATCAACAAGTCGTGGCAGCGTTTCTCGCTGACCATCCTGAATTTGAGCAAATGCCTCTTGCGGTAGGACCGCTGGCAGCCGAAGCGGTTCAAGAGGATATGTTGACGATCTATCCGCAAGATTTTATGACAGATGGCTTTTTTATCAGTTGTCTACGCAAAAAGTAACGAGGTGAAAGAAATTGGAGATTCGTTTTCAAACAGATGTCGGCAAACGTCGCAACACAAACCAAGATTTTGCAGCAACCTATGTAAATAAAGCCAATGTGACATTGGCCTTGCTTGCCGATGGCATGGGGGGCCACCGGGCCGGAGATGTCGCTAGCCGTCAAGCAGTCAGTGAGATCGGCACCGCTTGGGAACAGACAGAGCTGACAGACAGTGAAAAAACTGCCCAATGGCTGATCCAAAAAATCCAAGCGGAAAGCCAAGTGATTTTCCAAAAAGGACAAGAACAAGAAGAACTTAGCGGCATGGGTACCACGATCATTGCTGTGGCCTTATTAGGCGACCAGTTTACGATCGCCAATGTCGGTGACAGCCGTGCCTATCTTTTACGCAATCAAGTGCTGACTCAAATCACAGAGGACCATTCACTGGTCAATGAATTGGTGAAGTCGGGACAAATCACGGCAGAAATGGCCTTGAATCATCCTCGCAAAAACGTTTTGACCCGCTCGATCGGTATGCCAAGCGAAGTCGAAGTCGATGTGGCGATCCACTTTATTGCAGACGGGGATTATTTGCTGCTGTGTTCAGATGGATTGACCAACATGGTCTCAGATGAAGAGATCACAGCAACGATCCAAGAAACCCCTGTGCTGGAAGAAGCAGTGCAATCATTGATCGATCAAGCCAACGAACGCGGCGGTGTCGACAATATCACGGTATTATTGATTAAAGTTGGAGGAGAGCGCCCATGATCGAAATTGGGAAGAAGATAAACGGCCGATACAAAATCATCGGCAATATCGGCAGCGGCGGAATGGCAAATGTGTTTTTGGCGCATGACTTGATCTTAGACCGTGAAGTGGCAATCAAAGTGCTTCGTTTTGACTTCCAAAACGACCAAAGTGCGATTCGGCGCTTTCAACGAGAAGCCTTGGCGGCGACTGAGCTGGTTCATCCAAACATCGTAACCGTTTATGATGTCGGCGAAGAAGACGGCATGCAGTTTTTGGTGATGGAATATGTCAAAGGGATGGATCTCAAGCGCTATATCCAAACGCACTATCCCGTACCTTATTTGCAGATCGTTGATATCATCCAACAAATTTTATCAGCGGTGGCATTGGCCCATCAGCACCGCATCATTCACCGGGACCTAAAGCCCCAGAATGTGCTGATCAATGAAGACGGCGTGGTGAAAATCACCGATTTTGGGATCGCGATCGCCTTATCAGAAACATCAATCACCCAAACCAACTCGATGCTAGGCTCGGTGCATTATCTTTCACCAGAACAAGCACGAGGCAGTATGGCGACCAATCAATCAGATATTTATGCGATTGGGATTATCCTCTATGAAATTTTAACGGGCAAAGTACCCTTTGATGGCGAATCAGCCGTAACGATCGCCTTGAAACATTTCCAAGATGAGATCCCTTCGATTCGGATCTATGACAAAAATGTTCCGCAATCGCTGGAAAACGTCGTATTGAAGGCGACCGCCAAAGAACCGGCGGATCGGTACAAAACTGCCGATGAAATGCGAGCGGACCTTGATACCGTGTTGTCTCCTGACCGACTCAATGAACCGAGATGGGAACCTCATGCCCTGATAGATGAAACGAGAGTGCTGACTCCTGTGGAAGCAGCCCAAGTCGAAACGCCGCCAGTAGAAGAACCCGTAGAAGATAAGGTTGCGGATCAAGCTGAAGAACCAGCGCAGCCGAAAAAGAAAAAACGCAAACGGTGGCTGCTGCTGCCTATCATTATGGTGATCGCACTGCTAGGCATAGGCAGTTACTTCCTATTCGGCGGTGGTCGGGGAGATGTGGCAATTCCTGAAGTCAGTGGTCAGACAGAAGCAGCTGCCCGTGCCGAGCTGGAAGCTGCTGGTTTGCAAGTGGCAGACGAGGTAGAAGAAATCGAAGACGATGAAGTCGAAGCAGGCAATGTCGTCAAGACCGATCCGCCAGAAGGCAATGAAGTCAAAAAGAATTCCGTCGTGACTCTTTATATCAGCAGCGGAACCAAGAAAATCACTCTTGATGATTATGAAGGTCGTTCTTTCGATGATGTCAAAAAAGAATTGGTCGATTTGGGCTTTGATGAAGACAGAATCAAAGAAGAGTTAGAGTCGTCAGATGATGTCGACGAAGGAGATATTATCAGTCAATCACCAGCGGCTGGGCGGGAAGTTTCCCCGGCAGAAGACGAAATCACCTTTAAGGTCAGCTCCGGACCAGATAGCTTCGCAATGGACAACTATTATGGCATGACAGAGGCAGATGCACGAGCAGCATTGACTTCTCGTGGGGTAAGCCTCTCACAAATCAATGTCACTTACGAATCCAGTAGCCAACCGGAAGGTACGATCATTGGTCAAGCACCAGCGAGTGGCGAGTCCGTTGTGACTTCCAGAACCATCATTACATTAACTGTCAGCAGCGGGCAAGAAATGGTCAATGTACCAAGAATCGTTGGCAAAAGCCAAGCCGATGCAGAAGCAGATTTGAATGAAGCAGGATTGCAGTATACGATAGAACAAGAATCTGATTATAACGACTCTGTGCCTGCTGGAGAAGTAGTGCGCGTTACGCCCGGAGCAGGTACTTCTGTAGCAGTAGGAAGTTCTGTTACCGTGACGGTTTCCAGAGGTCCTCGACCACAGGATTCTTCTTCGTCAAGCAGCTCATCCTCCTCAAGCAGCAGCTCGTCAACGAGTGAAAGTAGTTCAGAAAGTACGCAATAAGACGAACGTTTATGTTAGAAGAACAAGCAGCTCGTCGGGGACCAAAGAATTTTCTTTTTGTTCCCCGATGAGTTGCTTGTTTCTTTTTGTAGCTAAAAAAGCTGAAGCGAGGGATAAGTGTCTTTAAAATTTCCTTAGACCTTCCTTTTGTGCAAGCGTACATCTTTCCAAGGATTCAAAAATTGGGTATAATGAAGGTCAGAATTAGTCAAGGGAGGGAATGAATTGAGTCATCACAACACTTCCGATTTGATTGAAGCATATTTGAAGAAAATTCTTGAAGACAGTGAAACCATTGAGATTCGTCGCGCAGAAATGGCAAATTTGTTCAACTGCGTGCCCTCACAAATAAATTACGTGATCAATACCCGCTTTACCGTTCAAAGAGGCTATGCGGTTGAAAGTAAACGCGGCGGGGGCGGCTATATTCGGATCGAGAAAGTCAAAATTACTGACAGCCACCACTATTTAAAAGAAATGAATCAACTATTCGATGAAACCATCTCGGAAAAAGATGCGTATGCAATAATCCAGAAACTTTATGAGGAAGGAATCCTGTCCAAGCGAGAAGGCAATTTATTGTTGACCGTCATCGCGAAAGCAGTTCTAGGACGTTCTCCTTATGAAAATAGAACACGAGCTGATTTGCTCCATGCAATTCTAGAACGATTAAGTTACGAAGACAGGAAGTGAAAGAGATGGATGAATTATTCACCCAACGCGCGAAAGCCGTTTTGGCTATCGCCCAAGAAGAAGCAAAATACTTTAAGCACCAAGCGGTAGGTTCTGAACATATTCTATTGGCACTGGTCATTGAACAAAACGGGATCGCTGGCAAAACGTTACGGGAAATGAATATCACAGAAAACGATATTCGTGAAGAAATCGAACATTTAACAGGGTATGGCACCGTTCGTCAATACCCAGAAAACGCCTATCTCGCGTATTCACCACGAGCAAAACATACATTTGCTTATGCAGGGGATGAAGCCAAGCGTTTAGGGGCACCACAGATCGGTACCGAACATCTATTATTAGGCTTATTAAGAGACGAAGATATTTTGGCTTCACGAATCATGCTGAATCTCGGCTTGAGTCTCGCGAAAATGCGTCAGCTTTTGAAGAAAAAAATGGGCTTCAATGAAAGCAAAACCAACGGAAGTGCTGGTCGTCGTCGTCCAGCCCAAGCCAAAGCGCAGCAAGGAACACCGACCTTGGATTCCTTAGCCCGTGATTTGACCAAATTAGCCCGTGAAAAACGGCTAGATCCTGTTGTCGGTCGTGCCAAAGAAGTCAAACGGCTGATCCAGATCCTTAGCCGTCGGACCAAAAACAACCCTGTTCTCGTTGGGGAACCTGGTGTTGGGAAAACCGCGATCGCCGAAGGCTTAGCCCAAAAAATCATCAATGGGGAAGTCCCAGAAGACATGCAAAACAAACGGTTGATGATGCTGGACATGGGGGCTTTAGTTGCTGGAACGAAATACCGTGGAGAATTTGAGGACCGAATGAAAAAAATCATCGATGAGATCTATCAAGATGGTCAAATCATCTTATTCATTGATGAATTGCATACACTGATTGGGGCCGGCGGAGCCGAAGGGGCGATTGATGCCTCGAATATTTTGAAACCAGCCTTAGCCCGTGGAGAATTGCAAACCATCGGTGCCACGACATTAGATGAGTACCAAAAATACATTGAAAAAGATTCTGCGTTAGAACGCCGTTTTGCCCGAGTGCAAGTCGATGAACCAACACCAGAAGAAGCGGAAGAAATTTTGCGCGGCTTGCGACCTCGTTATGAAGAACATCATGGGGTGGAAATTTCTGATGATGCGTTACACGCCGCTGTGCAATTGTCCGTACGTTACATCAATTCGCGCCAATTACCAGATAAAGCCATCGATTTGATGGATGAATCAGCAGCCAAAGTGCGTCTAGACAAAACCGATGAAAGTTCGGAATTGGCAGATCTACAAAACGAGATCGCTAACTTGATCGAAGAAAAAGAAGCAGCCATTCGCCAGCAAGATTTTGAAGCAGCAGCTCGTCTGCGAATCAAGGAAAAGAAATTGACCCAACAACTGACGGAAGTGGCGTTTATGGAAGTCAAAGAAGCGTCAGGCTATGCCGATAGTGTTACTGCAGAAGATGTTGCCACGGTCGTTTCCCAATGGACTGGTGTACCTTTGCAACAGATGGAGAAAAAAGAAAGCGAACGCTTGTTGGATCTTGAAAAGATCTTGCATCAACGGGTAGTTGGCCAAGAAGAAGCGGTCAAAGCAGTCGCTCGTTCGATCCGTCGTGCCCGCAGTGGGTTGAAAGACCCCAACCGCCCAATTGGTTCCTTCATGTTCTTAGGCCCGACCGGTGTCGGGAAAACCGAGCTTGCCAAAGCCTTAGCAGAAGCGATGTTTGGTAGTGAAGATGCCTTGGTTCGTGTCGATATGTCCGAATTTATGGAAAAATACAGCACGAGCCGTTTGATCGGTTCACCGCCAGGCTATGTCGGCTATGACGAAGGTGGGCAATTGACGGAAAAAATCCGTTCAAAACCTTACTCCGTCATCTTATTGGACGAGGTGGAAAAAGCCCATCCCGATGTCTTCAATATCCTCTTGCAAGTGCTAGATGATGGACATTTGACGGATGCCAAAGGTCGGAAGGTCGATTTCCGCAACACGATTTTGATCATGACTTCTAATATCGGTGCCCAACAAATCCGCGAAGAAAAAAGCGTTGGATTCAATGTCACTGATTTAACGAAAGATCACCAAGCGATGCAAAAACGGATCTTAGAAGAGCTGAAAAAAGCCTTCCGTCCAGAGTTCTTGAACCGTGTGGATGAAACAGTGGTCTTCCAATCCTTAGGTGAAGGGGAGATCCACGAAATCGTGAAGATTATGAGCAAAGCGATCATCAAACGGTTAAGCAACCAAGACATCCAATTGAAGATCACGCCATCTGCCATCGATGTGATCGGTAAAGCTGGTTTTGATCCAGAATATGGGGCACGGCCGATTCGTCGAGCATTGCAAAAAGAAGTCGAAGACCGTTTAAGTGAAGCACTCCTATCAGGACAAATTCATTTAGGTGACAAAGTGACGATTGGTGCTTCCAAAGGATCGATCACTCTCAATGTCAAAGAGGGACAAGCACGTGTCTTGCAACAAGTTTAAGTCGAGCCAATAACGGCAGCGGCGTTTCTATGGTCGAGCAATCGGCATCCATAGAAACGTCGCTTTTTTGTCTTGCTATGTCTAGTAGTGATCAAGTGATCTCTATTAATTATGATTGATGATTCACAAAAAAATATCCTTCTAAATAGCTTTATGACAACGGTTGATTAACGGAAAAAGCGATATTCGTGAAAAAAAGAGTAACGAGACCTCTTGGAAAGAATCCTTCTGTGTGATACTATGAATGAGTTGAAAAAAGGAGGAGTATTATGGTTGAGATTATCGCCACGGTGGAATCGATCGAGCAAGCACAGCAGCTCATCCCTTATGTTGATACATTGTTTTTTGGAGAAGAGACATTCGGGCTGCGCCTACCGGCCTCTTTTTCTCGTGAAGAGCAAATCAGACTGATCGACATGGCCCACGAAGCTGGAAAGAAAGTGACGATCGCAGTCAATGGCATCATGCATCCAGAAAAAATGAAGCGGATTCCAGAATACCTAGCATTTCTGAAGACCAATCAAGCCGATCAAATCGCTCTCGGAGATCCTGGGATCATTTACCGCATGAAGCAAAATCCAGAATGTGCCGTGCCATTTATTTATGCAGGGGAAACCTTAGTAACGAGCGCTCGTCAAATCAATTTTTGGGGACAAAAAGGAGCAAAGGCAGCCGTTTTAGCGCGAGAAGTTCCTTTCGAGGAAATGAAAATCATGGCACCACAACTAAATATTCCTGTGGAAGTATTGGTTTATGGTGCTACCTGCATTCACCAATCGAAGCGTCCGCTTTTACAAAATTATTATAACTATACCCAACAATCGGAAGAAAAGAACCACGACCGTGGGTTGTTTTTATCTGAACCGAAAAAAGAAGAAACTCACTATTCCATTTATGAAGATAGCCACGGCACGCACATTTTTGCCAATAACGACATCAATCTGATGCTGCAGCTGGGGGAATTAGCCGCAACAGGCTTTCAAACCTGGAAGCTGGACGGAATCTATACACGAGGGGCTGCCTTTGTGGCAATTGCTAAGCTGTTTGCCCAAGCCAAGAGCCTTGTGGAAAGTGGGAAGTGGCAAGCAGAGCAAGCAACTGTGCTCAGTGAACAAGTTGCCCAACTTCATCCAGCAGAACGTGGGTTGGACACTGGATTTTATGCCATCGATCCTGACGATATCAAGTAAGGAGCAAGAACAAATGACCGTTAAACAAGCATTGAAACGACCAGAAGTGTTAGCACCAGCTGGTACGTTAGAAAAATTAAAAACAGCGATCCACTATGGCGCTGACGCTGTCTATATCGGCGGCAATGCCTATGGTCTACGGAGTCGCGCGGGAAACTTTACCTATGAAGAAATGGCGGAAGGGGTGGCTTTTGCCAAAGCCCACAACGCAAAAGTCTATGTAGCAGCCAACATGGTGACCCATGAGGGCAATCAAGAAGGTGCAGGGGAATTCTTTCGGGAATTGCGAGATGTCGGTATTTCGGCAGTGATCGTTTCTGATCCCGCTTTGATCCAGATCTGCGCAACAGAAGCGCCAGGTCTACCGATCCATTTGTCCACCCAAGCTAGTGCCACGAACTATGAAACATTGGAATTTTGGCGGGAAGAAGGTCTAGAACGGGTCGTTCTCGCCCGAGAAGTGTCCATGGAGGAAGTCGCTGAGATCCGCAAAAATACTAGCGTGGAGATCGAAGCCTTTATTCATGGCGCCATGTGTATTTCTTATTCTGGCCGTTGTACTTTGTCCAATCATATGTCGATGCGAGACGCCAATCGCGGCGGCTGTTCGCAATCTTGCCGCTGGAAATATGATCTGTTTGACATGCCCTTTGCAACGGAACGAAACAGTTTGACTAAAAACGGGACAGTGGAAGAAGAGTTTTCCATGAGTGCTGTGGATATGTCGATGATCGAACATATCCCGGATTTGATTGAAAACGGCGTGGATAGTTTCAAAATCGAAGGCCGCATGAAATCGATCCACTATGTTTCAACCGTGGCGAACGTTTATAAAGCAGCCGTGGACAGTTACATGGCCGATCCAGAGAACTATGTCTGCAAACAAGAATGGATCGATGAACTGTGGAAAGTTGCGCAGCGAGAGCTTGCGTCAGGCTTTTACTACGATACCCCAAGTGAAAATGAGCAGTTGTTTGGTCCGCGTCGGAAAATTCCGCAATACAAATTTATTGGGGAAGTCATGGCGTATGATCCGGCAACAAAAACAGCTACGATTCGGCAACGGAACCACTTTTCCGTTGGCGATGAAATCGAATTTTACGGTCCCGGATTCCATCACTTTCACCAAACCGTCGAAGTCATGTATAATGAAGACGGTGAATCCATCGATCGTGCACCAAATCCTATGATGCTGTTGACGATGCCGGTCAAAGAACCGGTGGAAGTCGGAGACATGATTCGGAAGAAAAAATAAGGTCGAGAGTTTCTCTCGGCTTTTTTTGTTGAATCAATCCAGCCAAAAAGGATCGATGAGAACATAGACAATTTTAAGGAGGAAACAACAAATATGGAAACATACGACTACATAGTAATTGGTGGCGGCAGTGGCGGAATCGCCTCAGCCAATCGGGCAGGGATGCACGGCGCCAAAGTATTATTGATCGAAGGCAATGAATTAGGCGGCACCTGTGTCAATGTCGGTTGTGTACCGAAAAAAGTCATGTGGCAAGCCAGTGAGATGTTAGAAATGATCAAACGGGACGCAACTAGCTACGGCATTTATCCACATGTGGATAAATTTAATTTTACTGAGCTTGTGGATAACCGTGAAAAATACATTGATTTTTTACACACAGCCTATCAAAAAGGCTTAGACAGCAACAACGTAGAAGTTATCCAAGGTTATGCACAGTTTGTGGATAACCACACGGTTACCGTCAATGGGGAAAACTACCATGCAGCAAAGATTTTGATTGCCACCGGTGGAAAACCTAGCGTGATGAATATTCCCGGCGGTGAGTACGCCATTGACTCGAATGGTTTTTTTGCGTTGCGAGAAGCACCAAAGCGTATGGTCGTCTTAGGGGCAGGCTACATCGCAGCCGAAATCAGCGGTGTCAGCCAACAGCTGGGCAGCCAAGTGGCTTGGGCGTACCGCAAAGAGCGGCCATTACGAACCTTTGACAGGATGCTTGCGGATAATCTCGTGGAGATGTACCAAGAATCAGGAATCGAAACTTATGCAGGCTACGTGGCCTCTCGTATCATTAAAGAAGGTGACGAGTATATCGTTCACTTTGAAAATGGCGAAACCTTGACCGGCGATTGCGTCCTTTTTGCTGGTGGTCGTGTGCCGAATACGGATAAGTTAGGTCTGGAAAACACCGATGTCCAATTGGATGAAAAAGGGTTTATCATTGTGGACAAATATCAAAATACCACAGCTGACTCGATTTTTGCGGTGGGCGATGTCATCGGAAAACTGGATTTAACGCCGGTTGCGATCGCCGCCGGTCGTCGCTTGTCTGAACGCTTGTTCAACGGTCAAAGCGATGCGTACTTGGATTATCACTTAGTACCGACGGTCATCTTTACTCATCCACCGATTGCCACGATTGGTTTATCCGAAGAAGCAGCCTTGGCAAAATACGGCCAAGAGCAGATAAAGGTGTATCGCTCGCGCTTTACACCGATGTACTTTGCTTTAAATGAGTATCGCCAAAAATGTGAGATGAAATTGGTGTGCTTAGGAAAAGAAGAAAAAATCATCGGTCTGCACGGCATCGGGATCGGTGTCGATGAAATGCTGCAAGGCTTCGCTGTAGCCATCAAAATGGGTGCTACAAAAGCAGACTTTGATCAAACCGTTGCCATTCATCCGACAGGGTCAGAAGAATTTGTGACGATGCGTTAAAAGAAAAAAACCTCAACTGACAGATGATTTGTCAGTTGAGGCTTTTTTTGCGTATAAAATTTTATCTATCAACTAAAAAGCCCCCAAAGGTAGATCAAAAATCTAACCTTGGGGACTTATTTCAGTATGATTCCAGCTGCTAGGCTTTTGCTAGATCCTTGATCAGTTCTGACGCCCAAGGATCTGAGCAGTGATCTGGTAAAGATACGTTTTGGTTTCATCTTTGGTCTCAGGTAATTTCTGGATCGCCTGCAAAGCTTTTTTCGTATAGTCGGCTGCGAGTTTCTTGGCTTCCTCGATCCCAGCACTTTCTTGGACGATCCGATAGATTTCGTGGGTGTCGGTGTCCGTCATAGCGTCTTGTTTTTCCAACAATGGGAGCAGCTGTTGGCGGTCACTTTTCAGTGCCATTAACAGCGGCAGGGAATAGACGCCTTGCCGAACATCTTCCAATACTGGTTTCCCTAAAGCAGCCGCATCTTGGCTGTAATCCAAGACGTCATCCATGATTTGAAAGGCAAGACCAATGGCTTCACCGATCTCACGGGCTTGATTGGCAAAGCGCAAGGAGGTGCCGCTTTCGTAAGCCCCGATGAAGCAGCTTAAAGCAAACAACTCAGCGGTTTTGCCGCGAATGTTTTCTAAGTAATCCTCGACAGTGACGGACAAATCGTATCGTTTGCTCATTTGTCCTAATTCGCCGGCCAGGATTTTTTCCATACTACGGGAATTCATCTGCAAGCTTTTCATGGAGCTGGCATAATCGGCCATCAATTTAAAGCAGCAGACGAAGAGGTAATCACCAGCATAGACAGCGACATCGTTGCCAAATTCGGAACGAATGGTCGGCAGCTTGCGGCGGGTGTCCGCATGATCGACGATATCGTCGTGGATCAACGAGGCAGTGTGGAGCATTTCGATCGAGGCCGCCAATGCGACGGCTTTTTCGCGATCTTTGTCGCTGCCATAAGCAGAAAAGAGCAGCTGATAAGCAGGACGCAGCAGTTTCCCACCTGAATGGATCATGGACAGGATCGCTTGTTCGACCTCTTTGTTTTTTAGTTTTAATGATTTTTCCATCAATTGCAAGGAGGCAGATAAGTCAGCTTGCAGTGCTGGATACTCTTGCCACATGGAATGAAGTTTCATAATTAACTCCTTTATTCTGAATCCGAGCGCCATTTGACTTTGGTCTGGCGTTCATAATCAATTTGAAAACGGCGCAGTGTTTCGACACGGCGCAGCAAGTAGTTGGCGGCGATCCCGATAGCGATCCCGGACAAGATCCCAAAGAAAGACAGGACCGGCAAGTAGAGCATCACGCTCCAGGATTGAGCGATCCATGAGGCAGTGATCAACTGTCCGACGTTGTGTAAGAACCCGCCGGCCGCACTAATGCCGATGATACTGACACGCTTAGGCCCCAACTGTTTCACCAAAGACATCCCAAAGTAGCTCAGTAAGGAACCGCTCATACTATATAAGAAGGTCGAAACCGTTCCTCCTAGTAACGTCGTTAAGATCAGTCTTAGCCAAATCAAGAGAAAGCTGTCTTTTTTTGGCATGGTGAACAAAGCAATAATGGTAATTAAATTTGCCAAACCTAGTTTCGCACCAGGCGCAAAGGCAAATGGATAAGGGATCATATTTTCAACTAAACCAATCACGACCCCTTGGGCGACCAGCAGTGAGATGAAAATTATTCGTTGTAATCGACTCATAAGCAAACGATCAATAGATTAGATCGTCGGTCTCACTCCCATCTGCGGCTTGGATTTCGATCACCAATTTATGAGGCAGACAGACGATGGTTTCCCCATTTTTACTGGCCCAGCCACGGCGGACACAAATCTGGTCGCCGCAATCGGCTTCCTTGATTCGGATCCGATCCCCTTCGATCTCCAGTAAATTGGTATCGCCATCTTCATCTTCATAAAGATAGGTGTACGTTTTTTGACCTTCAACTAAGTCAAAACGCTTGATTTCTGTCCCATCGACCCGCAAGACGGCTTCTTTGTCCGCTGTTTGCGTCTGGCCAAAAATAAAAATCGGTAAAAAAGAGCTGAGGATCAAAACAAGTATGATGACGCCATCCCATGGTTTTAAATGGGCATCGCAGATAAATTCTTTTAATTTCATCAAAAAAGACTCCTGTTCTTTCATGTGATGTGTCTCATTCTAGCATAAGAAGACAAGATTCTACTAGCTGAATCCTCAATAATCCACCAATTTCTGTGCAAGGACGATCAAGAAAAAGTTCTGTACTTGGAAAGAGACCAAGACACTGATTGAAAATCAGAATGTCTTAGTCTCATGAAGTCGTACAGGTATTCTATTTTGCTGGCTTATTTATTGCCATATAAGGAGCGAGGGGTACCGTACCACCATTTTCCAAGGGTACGTTGCAACCATGGGATTACCCAACGGTCTAAACCGACTGCGCGTCCTGAACCGTTCATCAAGGCAAATGCAACTGGAATGAACCAGATGTTTACCCAGTAGAACATACCAGACATACAGAAAGTCAACACTAAAACGATAGTCGTTGCGTTTACTAACCAAGTGAAGAGACCAGCCATCAATGCAAGAGCTAAAGCAATTTCAAAGAAGACCATGAATTTTTGGAAGAACATTGCAACGTCGTTGTTTGGCATGATAAATTGCATAACTTTTGTGAACCAGTCAGGTGATTTTTCAATCACGATCATTGGTTGCTCACCGTAGGCATAGCTCAAACCGAAGTGTGCGGCTTGTGTCGCTGCATCGGCTGCTTCACCGGCACCACTAGCGGCACTTGCTGCATCGGCTGCTTCACTAGCACCACTTGCTGCATCAGCGACTGTTTGGTATTCCCAAGTCCAAGGGAAAACGCTGTTGCCTTGGAACCAAGAACCTTCACCGAACCAAGTACCAGGTTTGAAGACTTCCCCATTCGTACCCAAAATTTTCTTGAAGGCTTCAACGAACCAGACAAGACCATAGAAAATACGAAGCGGAACACTCCACAAGACGTTTCCGTAACGAGACGTATGACCACGAGCGACTGTCCGGTCATCTTTGATGTGGAAGATTTCATGCATCAAGTATTGGAACATGTAGTAACCAGAACGAATATCAAAGAAGTATTTCAAGTTAACGATATGTTTCATAATGATCGCTAAGAAACCGCTCAGGTGAATCTTATTGAATAAGTTCGCCACGCCCCATTTGGCACCGATGGAAACCATAAATCCTTGGTAGTTTCCTTTGAATTTATGTTTTTCGCCGCCTTTGATGGCTGAAACGATATTCGTTGCTGCAGTGTGCCCAGTTTGTTCAGCTGCTTGCACGATTTGTGGTGTTGGTGTGTTCGGGAATTCTTCGAAGTAAACCAAGTCACCAATAATATAGATGTTTTTGTCTTCGTAGCCTTTTGCTTCCATGTACTCATTGGCAACTAGACGGAAACCACGAGCGGTTTCTAAACCGAAATCAGCAGCATCGCTAGTTCCTTTGACGCCGGCAGTCCAGATCAATGTGTGGGTTGGGATCGTTGAACCATCTTTTAGTTTGATGTGGTCAGGTGCCACTTCAACGATTGGTGCATTCAAGACAAGATCAACATTGTTTTTCTTCAAGTAACGTTCTGCTTTGGCTGCATCGTTACGATCAAGCATGTTTAAGATCGTTGGCATTGCTTCAACGACTTTCAAGCTGATTTCACTTGGGTCCAATTTATAATCGGAAGCTAAACGATCTTTCCAATCGATCAGTTCACCGATCATTTCGATCCCAGTAAATCCAGAACCACAAACGACAAACGTCAACATTGCTTTACGTAATGCTGCATCTGGTTCGATCGCTGCTTTTGCGACAGTTTTTTCAATGTGTTCGCGAATGCGGACAGCATCGTCAAATGACCATAGAGTAAAGCCATTTTCTTTGACACCAGGTGTACCGAAGTCATTCGGTTCGCCACCCATCCCTAAGATCAAGTAGTCAAATGAATAGCTGCCTAATTTTGTTTGGACGGTTTTATTTTCTTTATCGATCCCAGTTACTGTATCGGTTACTAAACGAACATTTTTCTTGCGTGAGAACAAGCGCTGCAAGTCATATTGAATTGCGGTAGGTTCTACACGTCCTCCAGCGACTTCATGCAGTTCAGTCATCATCGTATGATAAGAGTGACGGTCGATCAATGTTATCTCAACATCATTGTCTTTTTTCAATTTCTTTGCCATGTACTTCGTAGCAGAAACGCCTGCATAACCGGCACCGACAACGACAATGTTTTTCTTTGCCATTGCAAATCTCTCCTTAATAAAAATAATCTATGATAATAATTACACAATCGTTCCTATTATATAGACAAATGGTTCATTTGTCTAACGATTCTGATGAAAAAAACGCATATTTCCTGAAATTCGTGAAAACTTGCGAAAATCAAAAAATAAGTCATTTTTTATTGAAAAAGCGGAAAGGAAGCGGTTGACATCTCGTAAATTTACTTTACAATGTTAGATGTATCACAAACTTTTTTGTGGGGAAAATAAACAAGTAAAAGGTGGATAATTATGAAAGCAAAGAAATTGATTGTAGGTATGGCGGTATTTTCATTCGCAGCATTATTGTTAGGGGGATGCGGAGCAGACGACAACAATACAGGTTCTTCGTCAACTAGTGAAAGTACATCACAAACTTCTGCAAGCGATTCTGCAACTACAGAAAGCTCAGAAGCAACCGTCGTTGCAGGCGAGCCAATGCAAGATGGTACGTATCGTTTAGAAGAAAAGAACTATAAAAACGACTACCGTGTCACATTTGAGATCACAGTCAAAGACGGCAAAATCGTTGAATCAAAATATGACAACGTCAATGCGGATGGCGAATCAAAAACAGAAAACACTGAATACAATGAAACAATGAAAGAAAAAGCAGGCATCAGCCCAGAAGAATTTATTCCTAAATTCAATGAAGAGTTAGTTGCCGCACAAAGCCCTTCTTCAATCGAAGTAGTTTCTGGCGCGACTCATTCCTTTGATTCCTTCCAAAACTATGCACAACAATTGATTCAAGCGGCGCAAGCAGGCAACACGGAAACCATTGAAATCGACAATGGTGCCGACTTGAAAGACGGAACCTATACATTAGAAGAAAAGAACTACTCAAACGGTTACCGCGTAGTCTTCTCAATGACTGTAGCTGACGGCAAAATCTCTGAATCAAACTACGACTACCTAAACGAAGCAGGCGAGTCGAAAAAAGATGATGCATCATACAACGAAAACATGGAAGCAAAATCTGGTACAAGTCCAGAAGAGTTCATTCCAAACTTCAATGAAGCCTTTGTTTCTGCAGTCAATGCCGAAGACGGCTCTGTGGCAGACATGGATGTTGTTTCAGGGGCAACCCACAGCTTCCACAGCTTTGTTATCTATGCACAACAATTGTTGAATGCCGCTGAAAAAGGCGACCAAACAACAATCGAAGTGGATAACTTCGTTACTGAATAATCACAACTTCTTTCCATGAAGAGGACAGCATTCGTTTTGAGTGCTGTCCTTTTTTCGTGGGCAACAAGGTCACAAAAGCAAGTTCGTGCAAAAGGAAGCAATCTGGTGGGAAGGTTTTTTAAAAAAAGAACTGTTTTTTACAAAGAAGAAAAGGTTCGATTAAGGATTCCTAAAATACGTTGAGGAATCACGGAATGCCCCTTTTCATTCTGCCAAAAAAAGGCTATTATATGAAGGTTGAAGACAATAGAAAAGAGGAAAATCATGAAAAAGAAAGTAACGTTTTTTCTGATGTTTGTTTTTTTAGGCACAATGTTGGCAGCCTGTGGCAGTGATCAGGAAGCAACGACGCTGCGCGAAGAACCATATTTTCAAGAAGAATTTTTATTAGGCACGTATACTCGGATTCGCATTTATGATGAAGGCAAAGAGGACGCTATGAAGCCTGCCTTTGACCGCATCAGAGAGTTAGGCGATAAAATCACCATCAACCAAGCAGGGTCAGAGATCGATGAAATCAATGCGCAAGCTGGCATCAAGCCAGTGAAGGTCTCAGATGATATCTATTATTTGTTGAAAGAAGCCTATGATTATAGTGTGAAATCAGAAGGCGGCTTTAATATGGCCATCGGTGCGATCACCCAATTGTGGCGAATCGGCTTTGATGATGCCCGCAAGCCAGAACAATCTGAGATCGATGAAGCGTTGAAACATATCAATTATGAACAAGTCGAGTTTAACGACGAAGACCACACGGTGTATTTAAAAGACAAGGACATGATCCTTGACCTTGGGGCGATCGCCAAAGGCTACATCACGGATGAAGTCGTCAAAGTGCTGAAGGACAATGGCGTGACTTCCGCGATCGTCGATTTGGGCGGGAATGTCTATGTGTTAGGTCATAGCAACCGCGGTGCAGATGAGCCATGGAATGTCGGAATCCAAGATCCAAACAAATCTCGCGGCTCGATTATCGGCAGTATCAAAGAAACCAATAAAACAGTAGTTACTTCAGGGATCTACGAACGCTACTTAGAAGTAGACGGCAAAACGTATCACCATATTTTTGATTCTGAGACTGGCTATCCTTACGATAGCGATGTAGCAAGTGTGACTGTGATCACTGACAAATCCATCGATGGTGACGGGTTGACTACGGTGGCGTTTGATAAAGGAGTCAAAGAAGGCTTGGCTTATATCGAACAGCATACCGAAAAGGGAACCGATGCGATCTTTATCACAAAAGAAGATAAAGTGTACGTAACAGACGGCATCAAAGATACCTTTGAGCTTTCAGAGGAATCAGGCTACACGATGGGTGATCGTGCTGATTTAGAATAGGAGGAGTGAAAGATGTCTCTTTCAGTGTTTTTAGAAGTGGTGGAGATCCGCACCAAGGTGGCGAGTGTCTTCCCCTTCATTATGGGTGTGTTGTTCTCGTTGGTGTATTTTCATGAATTTCATCCGTTGAATACTGTGATTTTTTTTCTGGGGATGCTGCTGTTTGATTTGACGACGACGTCCATCAACAATTATATGGATTTCAAAAAAGCCAAATCAGAGACCTACAAATACCAGCACAATGTGATCGGGCGCGAAAACATCTCAGAAGCTACTGTTCGCAATCTGATTTTTGCGATGCTGGCAGGAACCTTACTGATCGGTCTTTACTTGACCTTTGTTACCGGCTGGCTGCTGCTAGTGATGGGGCTGGTGGTTTGTTTTATCGGGGTCTTTTATACCTTTGGCCCCATTCCGTTATCTCGGATGCCTTTAGGCGAGGTATTCAGCGGTGTAACGATGGGATTAGGGATTTTTGCCATCACGATCTATATCAATACCATTGATCAAAAAGTGTTTTATCTGGCACTGGATTTTGCGAACGGAACCTTTGGCTTAGTGGGGAACCTCTGGGCCGTGTGCGCCATCGTGTTGGCATCCTTGCCGTTGATTTTCACGATTGCTGACATCATGTTAGCCAATAATTTACGGGATCTGGAAGCTGATATCGAAAACCATCGCTATACGCTGGTGTACTACATCGGTCGCGAAGCAGGTATCCGTCTGTTTCAAGGCATGATGTTGGCGTCTTATGCCGCTATTTTATTGGGCCTCTTGTTTGGACTCTTTCAATGGCCGATATTGCTCGTGTTTCTGACACTGCCAAAAATCCGCCAAAACTTGAAAGAACATCAAGCCAGCCTGCCGCACCCACGTAGCTTCGGCTATTCGATTAAAAACATGATTTTATTCAACAGCAGCTATGCCTTGGGCTTGCTTTTGTGCCTGCTGTGGCAATTGCTGTAAAAGAAAAGGGACTGTGACATAAGTCCATAGAAGAAAACCGCAAGAAATGACGAGAAATCGTTCATTTCTTGCGGTTTTTTGGGTAAAATAAAAAGGAGCACCGGTTGCCGCCAATGCCCCATCATTTAATCCTGAAAGGACTAAACAAAATGTATACTAATTATAACATGAATCAACTCACTTTGGATCTATCTACTTCATTTTCTCCAAAAGAAAATCATGTCGCCGTTTTTATCCATGAACTGGTCGAAGCGCTTCAGATTAATGACCCCTATCTTTTTGGTCGACCAAGAGAATATGATTTAGGTGCCATGATGAAGTTGGTTCTTTTTGCGTATACACGAGAAACCTTTACAAGTCGCAAGATTGAACGCTTAGCTGAAGAAAACCTCTATGCTCGTTGGTTGACGCAAGAACGGGTTCCAACTTATCGAACGATCGCCCGTTTTTGTGTATCTAACGATGTGCAGGAGTTGACCAATAAAGGCTTAGATCAGTTGACAGAGTATCTGCGTGCACGGAATCTGATTGATGATGCGTTGTTTATTGACGGTACAAAAATCTTGGCAGATGCGAATAAGTACAGCTTTGTCTGGAAGAAAAACACGATCCGATTCGATCAAATGAATCGCGAAAAACTGCTTACTATGATGACGGAACTAAGAGAAGCGTATGCCCTGAAACAGATTCCCGAAGGGACGTCCTTGACAGTAGACATGATAGATGAACTGTTAACACGGATGGAACTACGTCTGGAAGAACTAGAAAAAGAAGTTGAGGCAACGAAACGTCTTTCGCCAAATCCAGCGAAACAACAACGGCGAACGTTGAAAAGCCAAGTACGCAAATTAAATACAAAACGAGAAAAACTTCTGGAACATCAAACGCAGTTTTCTACTTATGGGACAAGAAACAGTTATTCAAAAACTGATCATGATGCGACATTCATGCGCGTAAAAGAAGACCCTATGAAAAATGGCCAACTTAAGCCTGCGTATAACCTGCAGTTCGCTACTTGTAATCAATTTGTACTCGGCTACGATGTCTTTCAAAACCCAACAGACACTAAGACATTGAAACCATTACTGGAAAAGATGAAGATTGCACAAAAGTCCCCTCATTATTTGGTCGCCGATGCAGGCTATGGTTCAGAAAGCAATTACCGCTATATAGAAGATGAACTTCCCCAGCATACTGCACTGATTCCTTATGGAACGATGTTTAAAGAACAAAGCAAGAAATGGCAGACAGATGATCGGAAAGTAATGAATTGGGATTATGAGCCTAAGGAGGACTTTTACATCGACCCCAAAGGGGTACGATTTAATTTTCATGCTTACCGTCAACGAACAGATGCGGATGGCTTTGTCCGAGATTTTAAAGAATACCAAGCAGAAAAAACGGATGCGAACCAAGCGCTCATTCCTGAAGCCTTAACCCCAAAGGGGAATCGCAGAAAGATCACTGTAAATCCGTCTTGGGAATACCATAAAGAAAAACAAAAAGAGCGCTTATTAACGCCTGAAATTCAAAAAATATATGGTCGGAGAAAGATCGACGTGGAAACAGTCTTCGGATTTATGAAGGCTTGTTTGGGTTTCACTCGATACACGGTTCGGGGCTTAGAAAAAGTCAGAAAACAGACGGGTTTACTCATTACGGCAATCAATATGATGAAATTGACAAAAATTGGTACTTGAACTACCCAAAATGAATAAAAAAAACAAGGAGCATTCGAAAAATCACATGATTTTCGAGTGCTCCTTATATTTTGGAGAGCGTAACTAGTTAACTTATGTCACGCCCCCTTTTTTATGTAGGGAATGAAAGAGCGCATAAAAACTGTAGAAAAGACATGATAAAAGAACAAGCATCCTACTTAGTATGAAAAGATGAGGCTCGCTTTCTCAGCGATCCTGATTGCAACAGTAAAGTTTTGGTGACAGTGGCTAAACCCGATAGAAAGGGGAGCTGCCTAGGTTGTTCTTTTGTATGACCCCTCGGAATAAGCAGGTCTGTTTATGGAGCATTTATGCTTGACTGATTCCTTACGAAAGCAGCGAATCAGCAAGCGGATTTGCGACTTTTTGCAGCATCAATACCGTTCCAAACTGATTTCTCCAGAAGAAAGCACCTTGCGCTCCGTTGCTGTTTCCACCACTAATTCACCGGTGTTAGTAATGTCTTTGGCGATTCCTTCATAGGTCACACCTTGTTGTGTAAACTGAACGGTGCGGCCCAAAACGAAGGATTTCTGCCGATAGCGGGCCATATAATCCATGTCAGGCAGCTGCGCCAATAATTGGAAGAACCGACGCCAAATTTCTTGAATCAACGCGGCTCGAGAAAAGGTTGGATACTCTTCACCAGGAAAGAGTGAGGTCGCTTTTTCCCGAATCTCTGCTGGAAACTGCTGTTGCGGAATCGAAAAACTGATGCCGATACCGATAACAACCGAGGTAATGCGGCCTGTTTCAAAGTCACTGGTTGCTTCAGACAAAATACCGCAGATTTTTTTTCCATCTAAGTACAGATCGTTGACCCACTTAAGGGCCGTTTCCTTCATTAGAAGGGCATCGATGGCTTCTGCGACTGCCACCGCAGCCAAAACGGTATATTGCGGCAATTCTTGAAACGCTTGGTTTGGTTTTAAGAGCAAGCTCATGTAGATTCCTTGTTTTTTCGGTGAGAAAAACGGTCGTTCGAAGCGGCCATGGCCGCCTGTTTGTGTTTCGGTCAAAAAAAGGGCGGGGGTTGCCAGTCCACTGTCCAAAGCGGCGATCTTGGCTTCTTTCATGGTGGACTCAACAGCATCCTTGATTTGAATCGTGGGGATCATCGGCAAGGCGGCTGCAAGTGCTGCTTGATCGTAGCGGTCAGCGGAGACAAAGCGATAGCCGTTGGCCAAGTGTTCGAAATGATAGCCTTCTTTCTCAAGTTCTTTAATGGCTTTCCAGACTGCTGTACGAGAGATCGACAAGGCTTGGGCTAGTTTTTCTCCGGACAGTACAGTATCTTCTTTTTGTAATAAGGTCAGTATTTTTTCTTTTGTCGTCATAAGGATATCCTTCCTAATGTTTCACGTGTAACGTTTTCGTTAGCATAGCAAGAAATCGGCAAAAAGCAAAGTAGTTTCTTACGAAAAACAGTCCGCACTCGGTTCGTTTTTTTCTTTAGAAAATCTTAGGAAATGGGTGCGTCAGAAAAGCATTGTAACTTCCAATGAAAGCTTGACAGAAAAGTGCTTCGTCTGTATAATAAGGAGTTGCAAAAACTATCTGAACGAAAAAAGCAGAAACGAAATATTGTCCGTTTCGGCTTAGGAATAAGGAAACAAAAGTAGAAAATGCCCAATGCATCCGTTCTATTTTTGGTTTTTTTTTGCCTAAAAGCCGCAAAAAATGCTTTCTGTAACCTATATTTAATATTTGTTACAGTTTTGTAAATAATCGGATAGCCTTTTTGAAAGACTTTATGAAGAGGTGAAGAGCTTGGCTGGACACGTAGTAAAATACGGAAAGCATCGCGAACGTAGAAGTTTCGCACGGATCAGTGAAGTATTAGAATTACCGAATTTGATTGAAATTCAAACCGACTCTTACCAATGGTTCCTAGATGAGGGCCTAAGAGAAATGTTTGAAGATATTTTGCCAATCGAAGGATTCAACGGTAACTTGTCCCTAGAATTTGTGGATTATGAATTGAAAGAACCAAAGTATACAGTAGAAGAAGCCCGTGCCCATGATGCAAACTATTCGGCACCATTACATGTTACTTTGCGTTTGACGAACCGTGAAACTGGGGAAATCAAATCCCAAGAAGTATTCTTTGGTGATTTCCCATTAATGACTGAACAAGGAACCTTTATCATCAACGGGGCAGAACGGGTTATCGTTTCTCAGTTGGTCCGCTCTCCAGGTGTATATTTCCATGGCAAAGTCGATAAAAACGGCAAAGAAGGCTTTGGTTCAACTGTTATCCCTAACCGCGGTGCGTGGTTAGAAATGGAAACTGATGCCAAAGATATCTCTTACGTACGGATTGACCGTACCCGTAAAATTCCTTTGACGGTCTTAGTCCGTGCCCTAGGGTTTGGTTCTGATGACACGATCTTTGAAATTTTCGGCGACAGTGAATCATTGCGCAACACGATCGAAAAAGACTTGCATAAAAACGCAAGCGATTCTCGTACCGAAGAAGGATTGAAAGATGTTTACGAACGTCTTCGTCCAGGCGAGCCAAAAACAGCAGACAGCTCACGCAGCTTGCTGAACGCACGTTTCTTCGATCCAAAACGTTACGACTTAGCAAATGTTGGTCGTTACAAAGTAAACAAAAAATTAGACTTGAAAACACGTCTATTGAACTTGACCTTAGCAGAAACCTTGGTTGACCCTGAAACAGGCGAAATCATTGTTGAAAAAGGAACTGTTTTGACTCACCAAGTCATGGAAACACTAGGCGCATTTATCGATAATGGCCTAAACAGTGTAACGTACTACCCATCAGAAGATGGGGTCGTTACCGAACCAATGACCGTCCAAGTCATCAAAGTCTTTTCACCAAAAGATCCAGAACAAGAAGTCAACGTGATCGGTAATGGCTATCCAGATACTGCTACACGTACGGTTCGTCCAGCGGATATCATTGCTTCAATGAGCTACTTCTTCAACTTGATGGAAGGCATTGGCAATGTCGATGACATCGACCACTTAGGAAACCGTCGGATTCGTTCTGTTGGTGAATTATTGCAAAACCAATTCCGGATCGGGCTTGCTCGGATGGAGCGTGTCGTGCGTGAACGGATGTCGATCCAAGACACCGAAACCTTGACACCGCAACAATTGATCAACATTCGTCCGGTTGTCGCAAGTATCAAAGAATTCTTTGGTTCTTCTCAGTTGTCACAGTTCATGGACCAAACAAACCCACTGGGTGAGTTGACCCATAAACGTCGTCTATTTGCCTTAGGACCTGGTGGTTTGACCCGTGACCGTGCCGGCTATGAAGTCCGAGACGTTCACTATTCCCACTATGGCCGTATGTGTCCGATCGAAACGCCTGAGGGACCAAACATCGGGTTGATCAACAGCTTGGCCTCTTATGCCAAAGTCAACAAGTATGGCTTCATTGAAACACCATACCGTCGAGTTGACCGCGAAACAGGCCGTGTTACTGACAAGATCGATTACTTGACTGCCGATACCGAAGACCACTACGTTGTGGCCCAAGCAAACAGCTTGTTAAATGAAGACGGCTCTTTCGTAAACGACGTTGTTATGGCGCGTGCTACTTCTGAAAACTTGGAAGTTTCGATCGATAAAGTCGACTACATGGACGTATCACCAAAACAAGTAGTCGCAGTCGCAACCGCATGTATTCCTTTCTTGGAAAACGATGACTCCAACCGTGCCTTGATGGGTGCCAACATGCAGCGGCAAGCTGTACCATTGATCAATCCGAAAGCACCTTGGGTTGGTACTGGTATGGAATACAAATCAGCACATGACTCAGGAGCTGCTTTGTTATGTAAACATGATGGGATCGTAGAATACGTGGATGCAGCCGAAGTGCGCGTTCGTCGTGACAATGGCGCATTGGACGTTTATTCTGTTACCAAATTCCGTCGTTCAAACTCAGGAACCAGCTACAACCAACGTCCATTAGTAGCACTTGGTGAAAAAGTGGAAAAAGGCGACATCTTAGCAGATGGCCCATCTATGGAACAAGGCGAAATGGCACTAGGACAAAACGTCTTAGTCGCATTCATGACTTGGGAAGGGTACAACTATGAAGATGCCATCATCATGAGCCGTCGTTTGGTGAAAGATGATGTTTACACTTCTGTCCATATTGAAGAATATGAATCAGAAGCCCGCGACACAAAATTAGGACCTGAAGAAATCACTCGCGAAATCCCGAACGTTGGGGAAGACGCATTGAAAGACCTAGACGAAATGGGGATTATCCGCATTGGTGCGGAAGTCAAAGATGGCGATCTGCTTGTTGGGAAAGTTACGCCAAAAGGGGTAACGGAACTTTCAGCAGAAGAGCGTTTATTGCACGCAATCTTTGGTGAAAAAGCCCGCGAAGTGCGTGACACTTCTCTACGTGTGCCTCACGGCGGCGGCGGAATCGTCCACGATGTCAAAATCTTTACCCGCGAAGCTGGCGATGAATTGTCACCAGGTGTGAACATGCTGGTTCGCGTTTATATCGTTCAAAAACGGAAAATCCATGAAGGGGATAAAATGGCCGGACGTCACGGAAACAAAGGGGTCGTTTCTCGCATTATGCCAGAAGAAGACATGCCTTTCTTACCAGATGGCACACCAGTCGATATCATGCTGAACCCATTAGGGGTACCTTCTCGGATGAACATTGGACAAGTATTAGAGTTACACTTAGGAATGGCTGCGCGTCAATTAGGCATTCACGTGGCAACACCAGTCTTTGATGGAGCCAGCGATGAAGATGTTTGGGCAACCGTTGCTGAAGCAGGAATGGCCAGCGATGCCAAAACAGTGCTTTACGATGGACGTACCGGCGAACCATTTGATGGCCGCATCTCCGTTGGTGTCATGTACATGATCAAATTGGCCCACATGGTCGATGATAAATTGCATGCCCGTTCCATTGGACCTTACTCATTGGTTACTCAACAACCATTGGGAGGAAAAGCCCAATTTGGTGGACAACGTTTCGGAGAGATGGAAGTTTGGGCACTGGAAGCATACGGTGCTGCTTACACCTTGCAAGAAATCTTGACCTACAAATCAGATGACGTGGTTGGTCGTGTGAAAACATACGAAGCAATCGTCAAAGGGGAACCAATTCCAAAACCAGGTGTACCAGAATCATTCCGCGTATTAGTAAAAGAATTGCAATCACTGGGTCTAGACATGCGTGTACTAGATATCGATGATGCAGAGATCGAACTACGTGATATGGATGATGACGATGATGATTTGATCACCGTTGATGCCTTAACAAAATTTGCGGAGCAACAAACAGCCCGCGAATTAGAACAAAAAGCACAAACAGAAGCTAAAAATGCCGCCGACGCGTTGAACCAACAAATCGAGACAGCAGAAGATCGCTTGCAATAATAGACGGCCCTCGCTATTTCCGCCACCAGCGGAAATAGCCCCCGTTCTATCGGATATGTCCATGAAATGAAATGGAGGGAACCTTTTTTGATCGATGTAAATAAATTCGAAAGTATGCAAATCGGTTTGGCTTCTCCTGAAAAAATCAGAAGCTGGTCTTATGGTGAAGTAAAAAAACCAGAAACCATTAACTACCGTACGTTAAAACCTGAACGCGAAGGGTTGTTTGACGAGCGTATTTTCGGTCCAACCAAAGACTGGGAATGTGCTTGCGGCAAATACAAACGGATCCGCTATAAAGGCATCGTTTGTGACCGTTGCGGCGTGGAAGTAACACGTTCAAAAGTGCGTCGTGAACGCATGGGACACATTGAATTAGCAGCACCAGTATCACACATTTGGTACTTCAAAGGCATTCCTTCACGGATGGGTCTTGTTTTAGACATGAGCCCACGTGCATTGGAAGAAATCATCTACTTTGCTTCTTACGTAGTGATTGAACCAGGAAACACCAGCCTTGAGAAAAAACAACTATTGACTGAACGGGAATACCGTGAAAAACGTGACCAATACGGTCAAGAATTTTCAGCAGCGATGGGTGCCGAAGCCATCAAACAATTATTAGATGGCGTTGATCTTGAAGGCGAAGTTGCTGAATTGAAAGAAGAATTGAAAAACGCAACTGGTCAAAAACGGACCCGTGCGATCCGCCGTTTGGATATCTTAGAAGCATTCCGTGCTTCAGGAAACAAACCAAGCTGGATGGTCATGGACGTTATCCCAGTTATCCCGCCTGATTTGCGCCCAATGGTGCAATTAGAAGGTGGACGTTTTGCCACAAGTGACTTGAACGACTTGTATCGTCGTGTAATCAACCGTAACAACCGTTTGAAACGCTTGTTAGACTTGAATGCACCAAACATCATCGTTCAAAATGAAAAACGGATGTTGCAAGAAGCAGTCGATGCCTTGATCGATAACGGTCGTCGCGGCCGTCCAGTTGCAGGACCAGGGAACCGCCCATTGAAATCTCTTTCTCACATGTTGAAAGGGAAACAAGGTCGTTTCCGTCAAAACTTGCTAGGAAAACGGGTCGACTACTCAGGTCGTTCAGTTATCGTCGTTGGTCCATTCCTTAAAATGTACCAATGTGGTCTGCCAAAAGAAATGGCGATCGAATTGTTCAAACCATTCGTGATGCGGGAGCTTGTTTCTCGTGAAATCGCGTCAAACATCAAAAATGCCAAACGCAAAATCGAACGTCAAGAAGACGAAGTTTGGGATGTCTTAGAAGATGTCATCAAAGAACATCCAGTGCTATTGAACCGGGCACCTACGCTTCACAGATTAGGTATCCAAGCATTTGAACCAGTCTTAGTTGAAGGTCGTGCCATTCGTTTGCACCCACTTGTTTGTGAAGCCTACAATGCCGATTTCGATGGAGACCAAATGGCCGTTCACGTACCATTGAACGAAGAAGCGCAAGCAGAAGCACGTATGCTGATGTTAGCAGCCCAAAACATTTTGAATCCAAAAGACGGAAAACCAGTTGTAACACCATCTCAGGATATGGTCCTAGGGAACTACTACTTGACGATGGAAGAAGAAGGCCGTGAAGGGGAAGGCATGATCTTCCGTGACATGGACGAAGCAGTTACGGCATGGCGCAATGGCTACGTGCATTTACACACACGGATCGCCATCAATCCAAACACTTTAGGGGACAAACCATTCACGTCTGAACAAAAACAACGCTTGATGGTAACAACGGTAGGTAAAGTGATCTTCAACTCGATCATGCCGCCAGAATTCCCATTCTTGAACGAACCGACTGACTACAACTTGACGGTTCAAACACCAGACAAGTACTTTATTGAAGCTGGTACAGATGTGCCTGCCTTCATCAAAGAACAAGAGCTTGTTGGCCCATTCAAGAAGAAAAACTTAGGAAACATCATTTCAGAAGTCTTCAAACGTTTCCGCATCACTGAAACGTCACGCATGCTTGACCGCATGAAAGACTTAGGATACAGCCATTCAACAATGGCAGGTATCACCGTTGGTATCGCTGATATCATGAACTTGCACGAAAAACATGACATCATCGACAATGCCCACAAACAAGTAGAAACGATCACGAAACAATTCCGTCGTGGGTTGATTACCGATGACGAGCGTTATGAACGAGTTATTGGTGTTTGGAATGCAGCCAAAGATGAAATCCAGTTAAAACTGATGGAATCATTAGAAGCGAAAAACCCAATCTTCATGATGTCTGATTCCGGTGCCCGTGGTAACATCTCCAACTTTACTCAGCTTGCTGGGATGCGTGGATTGATGGCCGCGCCTAACAGACGAATCATGGAATTGCCGATCATCTCAAACTTCCGTGAAGGTCTATCTGTCTTGGAAATGTTTATCTCGACCCATGGTGCCCGTAAAGGGATGACCGATACCGCCTTGAAAACAGCCGATTCCGGTTACTTGACACGTCGTTTAGTTGACGTTGCCCAAGATGTCATCATCCGTGAAGACGATTGTGGTACTGACCGTGGTTTAGACATTCAAGCAATTCGCGAAGGAAACGAAATCATCGAATCCTTAGAAGAACGTTTGATTGGACGTTACACACGTAAATCAGTGATCCATCCTGAAACTGGCGAAGTCCTTCTAGGGGTCAATGAATTGATCACTGAAGATTTAGCTAAAGCCATCGTGGACGCTGGCATCGAAACAGTATCCATTCGCTCTGTCTTCACATGTAACACCAAACATGGTGTATGTAAACATTGTTATGGCCGCAACTTAGCCACTGGTTCTGAAGTTGAAGTTGGGGAAGCAGTCGGTACCATCGCTGCCCAATCAATCGGTGAACCTGGTACTCAGTTGACCATGCGTACCTTCCATACCGGCGGGGTTGCCGGAGACGATATCACGCAAGGTCTCCCTCGTGTCCAAGAAATCTTTGAAGCCCGTAATCCGAAAGGACAAGCGGTCATTACCGAAGTTACCGGAGAAGTCATCGATATCTCAGAAGACCCTTCAACTCGGACCAAAGAAGTGACCATCAAAGGGGAAACCGATACGCGTACGTATACCGTTCCTTATACTGCTCGGATGAAAGTAGCAGAAGGCGACTTTATCCATCGTGGTGCGCCATTGACGGAAGGATCGATCGATCCAAAACAACTGTTACAAGTTCGCGATGTCTTGTCTGTTGAAAACTACCTATTACGGGAAGTTCAACGCGTTTACCGGATGCAAGGGGTAGAAATCGGCGACAAACATATCGAAGTAATGGTTCGTCAAATGCTGCGTAAAGTCCGCGTCATGGATCCAGGTGATTCAGGCATCTTGCCAGGAACATTGTTGGATATCGCCGACTTTAAAGACCGCAACTACGACACATTGGTAGCCGGCGGCGTTCCTGCAACTAGCCGTCCAGTCCTATTAGGGATCACGAAAGCATCCTTGGAAACCAACAGCTTCTTGTCTGCTGCGTCCTTCCAAGAAACCACTCGTGTGTTGACCGATGCAGCGATCCGCGGCAAGAAAGATCCTCTTCTTGGATTGAAAGAAAATGTAATCATCGGTAAGATCATCCCAGCTGGTACTGGTATGCCTCGTTACCGTGAAATGGAACCAAAAGAAGTAACAGTTGCCAGCGAAAATGTCTACAGCATCTCAGACATCGAAGCACAAATGGCTGCTGAAGACGCATTGAACAGCCAAAACTAATCAATGCCCAGCACCTGATTGACTCAGTGTGACGGAAAAGCTTGTCATTCTTCGGAATGGCAAGCTTTTTTTGTAGTTATATAGGATCAAATGTTGAACGCTCTTGGCATACTAAAAAGCCCCGCCAAAAGTGAAACGAAGCTTGTATCCTCAGAAGTTGCTCTAACTTCTGAAGGGATAGCACTTCAATAGCTCCTTTTGAGGGGCTTTTTTGTTTTTCATCGGTCTTCCTACCGTTTTTGTAAATTGGCGATCCCTTTTTCCTGAATCTGCTGCGCAATAAAAGCCAAGTCATTTGAAGTCAGATTGATATCCGCATAATGAAACAGATTTTTTCTACTGGAAGGTGTCAGATTGCCGATGATCAGATCATAGGTCTCATCCAGCATAGTCAGAGAAAACGAATCGAGGGGATTTAAGATCGTGATCGTTAGCTGATAGGGAATAAACTGCTGGATCTTTGTTTGGATAAATTCCGTATGATAACTATTCGTATCATAAAACAAGGCTAAGCGAAAGCCAGCATTGGCGTCGATGATTTCTTTGGCAAAATTGGGAAAAGAAGTATGAAAAATATAAATCAGGTAATTGATCGTACTTGGTCGAATGATCGGTAAACTCGAATGGGTCAAAAGCTGAACGATGTCTTGGTTGACTGCTTGCTGAACAAAATCACAATTAGCAACAAAGCGGGCGAAGCGATCATCCAAAATGCAGTAAAGAACCTGCAGATTGATCCCAAGAAAATAGGAAAAGACGACGGCATCCAGCTTTTCTTCAAAATTGCTTTCGCGGTAGTTGTATTTTCGAAACAATTGCTTCGTCAAATGATAAAATTCTTGTTTGGTTTTGCGAAAGACAGCGGGGTCTTGCCCAATGTGCGTCGTGACATAGCCAACCATTTTTTCTACATAGGCACGGGTATAGCCAGTAAATTCACTCAAGTCGATTTTTTCTAAAAAATACTCGATATGATTCGCATTGGTTTCAGAGGCAGCAAAACGGTCACGCTTCGTATTGATATAGATGACAAAAGCGATCTTTTTGATATCGGAAAAATAGAGATTTAAGGGCGTCGCTGCTGCCATAATATGGGCGATTTTCAAAAATTCCTGTTCTTGATTGATGTTGGCGTCGATAAATTCATATTGGTATTTCTCCAAGAAGAAAATCAGAAAAAATTGGCGAATATTCTTTTCATTGCCTTTTAACTGGATAGGTTTGGTTGCGATAAAGAAATCAAAAGGAGCTAGGATCAAGTTGATCCTCTTAATTAAACGAATAATCGATGATTTGCTTAAATTTAATTCCAGCGCCAGCATATCATAACTGGTAAAACTGGAAGAAAACAATAATTCCAGTAATTGAAACGCAGAAGAACGGTTCAAAAAGTGGCTGTAAATATCCAAACGAGTAGCAAAGGGATGTAAGTGCAAGCGAACCGCTGAAAAATCATCAAATTGTAAGTCCAGAAACGAAAATTCATTGTCAATTTCTGCGATATAGGTTTTTGCTGAGGACATGGAGATAGAAAATTTCAGTGCTAAATCGTGAAGACTGGTCCCTTGATCGTCCAATAAATACTCAATCAGCTGTAGTTTCTTTTGTGAAGTGGATGATAACAATTTCCGTAACATATTTTCCTCCAAGCCTCCTTTTGACTAAATAGTATCACGTTTTTACATGTATTCAAAAAAATTACCTGTTGAATTTTTTTTGAATACATCACCACGTGATAATTTGGGAAAATAGAAGTGTGGGATAGTAGTAACACGTTTGATGCAAGTAGCAAAGACCTAAATCGTAGAATCATGGGGAGGGGGAAAAAAGCAGTTGTTTGTTGGGATATCTTGCTCACTGTTGAACAATTTTATTCGTGGAGCACTTCCGAAATCAATTGAATAAAAAAACTTTATACAAAAGGAATGAATAATCATGAAAAAGCCATTTTCTATCTATATATGTTTGCTGGTGTTGCTTGGTTCAATTATTTGTGAACCAACGATCATATTAGCAGAAGCACTTAACGCAACCGATAGCACGCAACGGACGACAGAAACGCTAGCAAGTAGCGAAGCAGAGAGCGAAACGATCGATTCGGAAAAAGCACCGACGGACTCATCTGGGACAGAGGAAACACAACCTACGACTACTCAATCTACAGAAGCACCAACTACCGTCCCTAGCGAGAGTCAAGAAACCCAAGCATCTTCGACATTGAATCAAAACAGTATTCAACCGCGAGCACCAGATGCTGAGGCGGAAACGGAAGCTTCGGCTACCGCGGAGAATCTTAGTGCCAACCTAAATGAACGGGGCGTGCAGCTATTTGATAATGTTCGGATCACTGACTTAAACGATCAACCCTTCACTGCCGAAAATCCACCGATGTATAACGGCAACATCAAAATCCATTTTGACTGGTCGTTAGCAGACACGGAAGAAATTCGCGCAGGCGATTATTATACGTATCAATTGCCAGACTATTTTGCCATTCATAATACCGTTAGCGGCGAATTGACTCGTTCTGGCGGACAATCGATCGGAACCTTTACCTTGGATCATGATGGTACATTGACTGTCACGTTTAATGAGGCCGCACAGACATTATCCAATCGTTCGGGAACCATTGATCTGATCACGGAATTAAGTGTGAGTACTGTTACTGAAGAAGTGACGATTCATACTGGGATCTACGATGAAGATGGTCATGAGATCATCATTACATTGCCGATTTATGAAGTCGATATCATTAAGACTGGTAATGTGACTTCCAGCGGTTCAGTGGTCTGGGAAATTATTTTTAACCAAACCAGTCGTGAATTGCACGATGTGGTGATCACCGATAAGATGCCCCAAGGCTTATCTTATAGTACCTCGACGGGCTACTTGTACGATGAAGCTACCAAGGAGTGGGTTCGTACCGATGGCTTATATACCTTTAACAGCGTCAACAACACGTTTACCTTCAATCAAACCGTCAATCAACCGGTCCGCATCGTCATCAATAGTGCAGTCACCGATCCAACGGCTTCTTCTTTCAAAAACACGGCAACAATCAACGGTAGCGATTTTACAGAAAAAACCGCAGAAGCAACGGTGACCTATGATGAACAATCAGAATACAAACGGTTTAAAGGGTATGATCAAGAAACGAAACGTGCGTCATGGGAAATTTCCGTCACATTGGACAAAGACCAAGCCAAAGTTTTGGATCAGACCTATTCAGGAACGGATCCTGAAAAAGCCCTGCACTTTTTTGTGCCAGAAACTTTGGTGATCACAGACAAAGATGGCAACTCGATTCCAGCAGAAGATTGGTCCTTTGATGGGACGTACCAGCTGGACAAAGAGGGGGAAATCGTACGCTTTGGTATTACGTTTGCCAAAGCTGGTTACTACAAGATTCAATACGATACCCAGCTGTATGAATCGGTTTTAGCCGATACCCGTATTTACAACTACGCTTCGGTCCGCGACAATCAAAATACCTCGTTGACGGGCAGTGGGATCGTGACGCCAACCAAAACGATCGGTGTCGTGAAAACAGCTGGCACCAAAGATTATGAGACAAAGACTGTCGTATGGAAGATTGATGCCAATACGAATCAGCAAACAGTTAGCGACCTGATCATCGAAGACCGCTATCAATTGATTTCTGGCGCAAACAGCAGCGCACTGGCCTTGTTGGCGGATACGCTGGTAGTGACGGCGAGCGGCGTGACCGAGCCTTTGGTTCTTGATACCGACTATACGCTGGAGCTGATCAAAGAAACGAAAACACTGACGGACGGCACAACGAAGGAACTTGAGACGGGTTTTCGCATCAAGTTGCAAGGGGCGTACCAAACGACCTCGGCAACGATCACTGTTAATTTTAAAACCAGCTTCGATGTTTCACAGCAGATCGCATTAGGAAGTTCTAGCAGCCGGTTTAGTAATGCAGCGTTTGTCCATTATAAAGACGAAGCTGGCAATACGTTCACGGAAGCTTCTGAAACCAATACATGGATGGACACCAGTTGGTTAAAAAATGCCTTGAAATACGGCCTATTTATTGGTGAAGGGGAAGATGTCGCTAAAGCGATTACCGCCGTATTAGGTCGGAATCTAGGAACTATTTTTGATGAGCAGACCGCTTCGAGCGATCAAGTCTATTGGATGGGGCTATTCAATACGTACAAAGAAAAAATCAACAAAGATGCAGTCATCACTGACCAGCTGCAAGAAGGCCAAACCTTGAAAGACTTGGCGCTTTACACGGTCACAGTAACTGGGTATACGACGCAAGTCAGAGCGCTGAAAGAACAATTGGTGGAGAACGAGGATTACATCTACACCTATGATCCTGATACGAAGAAAGTTACGATCACCTTGCTGAAAGAAACGTCTGAAACACTGGCGGTCTTCTTGGCAACCGAAGCAGCTGAAGAGGTATTTACCTACAAAAATACCATCACATTGACGGACAATGACACAACCTTGACTGCCGATGGCCAAGTCGACAAGTCCGCAAAAACGGACTGGTTGATGAAAAACGGCAGCCAGAATGCCGACAACAATCGATTGATTGATTGGGAAATCATGATCAACGCTGACAGTCGCAAAATCCACAATGCGGTAGTCACCGATACCATCAACTACAATCAGCACACCTTTTTACGCGATGCCAACGATGCCGTGATCGTAGAGGTGTATGAAGCGGTCTTAAACAATGGCACTTGGGAAAAAGGAGAAAAAGTCACCTTCACCAACGAGGACAATCCGAAAATCACCTCGGATGTGGTAGCAGGGACGCAATCGTTAGTGATCGCTTTTGAAGAAATGATTGATAAACCGTACTTTATCGTTTATCAAACACAGCTTGATCCTGGGATTTTGAACAATGAACGGGTGGCCAATAGTGTCAATTTAACGGGTAGTGAGATCGAGATTCACACAGTGACCAAAGAAATCACCATCAAATCGACAGACGGCAGCGGAACCTCTTCTGGTACGAACGGCTCCTTGACGATCGTGAAATACGATGCAGATGGCACCAAAGAACGAGGGATCGATGAAGAAGCAGTTTTCCAATTAAGCCGCAAAAATGCGCAAAATACCTATGAAGTCATCTTGTCGAATCTGGTGGTCAAAAACAATCAGATCATGGAAAACGGCAACGCCATTGATCGGATCGACAATCTGCGTTACGGCGATTATATGATCCAAGAAATCACCGCACCAGAAGGATACGAACGAGATGCGACTCAGTACACCTTCACTATCTCTGATAAAGAAGTCAATTATGTCTTTGAGCTAGCCAACAAGCGAGAAATCAAAGAAACGACCCATGCTTTGAATGTCCAGAAGCTGCTTCATGGACGCGAGCTGAAAGACGGCGAATTTACTTTCTACCTGGTGGATGAAACTGGCTCTGTGATTCTAACCCAAACCAATGACGGTAACGGTCAAGTCACTTTTGACGACATCACTTACAACGAGCCTGGCGATTACCATTACACGATTCGGGAAAAAGCCGGCGATGATCCAACCATCACCTATACTGACAAAGAACTAAAGGTAACTGTGACGGTGACAGAAGAAGACAGTCAGTTGATTGCGACAGCAGTCTATGAAGGCAATCAAGTCTTTGAAAATGACTATACACCAAAAGCTGGCAGTGTCGTTTTGAATGCTGAGAAAATTTTGACGGGTCGAAGCTTGCAGGCAGAAGAATTTGACTTTGAACTAGTTGATGAAGCAGGAACTGTGCTTCAGACAAAAGCCAATGATGCCATGGGCAAGATCTACTTTGACGCTATTCCTTACGATAAAGCAGGTGAATACCGCTACACCATCCGTGAGAAAGCCGGAACTGACGACACCATCACCTACGATGCAAAAGAACTTGCGGTAGTTGTGACCGTCACGGATGAAGACGGGCAGTTGACTGCAGTAGCGGAATATGAAGGCAATCAAGTCTTCGAAAACAGCTATCAACCAAAAGCTGGTAGTGTCGTACTAAGTGCCGAGAAAGTCTTAACTGGTCGTACCTTACAAGCAAATGAATTCGATTTTGAACTAGTCGATGAAGCAGGCAACGTACTTCAGACAAAAGCCAATGATGCCACTGGCAAGATCTACTTTGACGCGCTCCCTTACGAGGAAACAGGTGAGTATCACTACACCATTCGTGAGAAAGCAGGAACTGACGGCACCATCACTTACGATGCAAAAGAACTTGCGGTATTTGTGACCGTCACTGATGAAGACGGACAGCTCACGGCAGTTACCGAATACGAAGGCAATCAAGTCTTTGAAAATGACTATACGCCAAAAGCTGGCGGTGTGGTCTTGAATGTAGAGAAAGTGTTGACGGGACGCGCGTTAGAAGCCAACGAGTTTGCCTTTGAACTAGTCGATGAAGCAGGTGATGTAGTACAGACGAAAAGCAATGACGCAATTGGTCAAATCTATTTCGATGAATTGACATATGACGAAATCGGCGAATACCGCTATACGATTCGGGAAAAAGCTGGTGCAGATAGTACCGTTACCTATGATACGAAAGAAATTGGTGTTGTTGTGAGAGTCACCGATGAAGACGGGCAACTGGTGGCAACAGCAACGTATGAGGGCAATCAAGTCTTTGAAAACGACTATACGCCACAAGCAGGCAGTGTCGTACTAAGTGCCGAGAAAGTCTTGATAGGTCGTACCTTACAAGCAGATGAGTTCGCATTTGAACTAGTGGATGAAGAAGGGAACGTTCTTCAAACAAAAGCCAACGACGCCACTGGCAAGATCTACTTCGATGCTCTTGCATATGTCGAAGCGGGCGAATACCGCTATACTATCCGTGAACAAGCTGGCAACAATAGTACGATCACGTATGATGCAAAAGAACTTGCGGTAGTTGTGACCGTAACGGATGAAGATGGACAGCTCACGGCAGTTGCCGAATACGAAGGCAACCAAGTCTTTGAAAACAGCTATCAACCACAAGCAGGCAGCGTCGTACTAAGTGCTGAGAAAGTATTGATGGGCCGTACCTTGCAAGCAAATGAATTCGATTTTGAACTGGTGGATGAAGACGGAACTGTTCTTCAAACAAAAGCCAACGATGCCACGGGCAAGATCTACTTTGACGCGCTCCCTTACGAGGAAACAGGTGAGTACCACTATACCATCCGTGAGAAAGCAGGAATCGATGGCACGATTACGTACGATAGGAAAGAACTGGCGGTAGTTGTCACTGTAACGGATGAAGACGGACAGCTCACGGCAGTTGCGGAATACGAAGGCAATCAAGTCTTTGAAAACAGCTATCAACCACAAGCTGGCAGTGTCGTACTAAGTGCCGAGAAAGTCTTAACTGGTCGTACACTACAAGCAAATGAATTCGCCTTTGAACTAGTCAATGAAGAAGGCAACGTACTTCAAACAAAAGCCAATGACGCAACCGGCAAGATCTACTTCGATGCTCTCGCATATGATGAAGCAGGCGAATACCACTACACCATCCGTGAGAAAATAGACAGCGATGGCACCATCACCTACGATACAAAAGAGCTGGCGGTAGTTGTGACCGTGACGGATGAAGCTGGACAGCTCACGGCAGTTGCCGAATACGAAGGCGATCAAGTCTTCGAAAACAGCTACCAACCACAAGCAGGCAGTGTCGTACTAAGTGCGAAGAAAGTCTTGACGGGTAGAGACTTGCAAGCCAACGAATTCGCATTTGAATTAGTGGATGAAGCTGGAAAGGTTCTGCAAACCAAACACAATGACGCAAATGGAACGATTACCTTTGATGCATTGACGTATGACGATGCTGGGGAACATCGTTACACGATTCGTGAAAAAGCTGGCAACGACGCCACGATCATCTATGATGAAACCACCTATCAAGTAACGGTCACCGTCAAAGATCAAGCAGGAAAATTGGTGGCTGAAGCGGAGCAAACGGCAGAGATGGTATTCAACAATCGTGTCAAAGAAGGCAAAACACCGAAGCCGGGAACTGACAACTTACCGAAAACCAATGACACCACGACCGCTGGTTGGGTCGTCTTGGGACTGTTGTTAGTAGTAATCGCAGTAGGCATCTACCTTGATCGCAAAAAACGGACGCCGTTATCATAGGCAGGGGAAGCAACAGAGCAGAAAGAGAAAGCGGGATGAGGCCAACTTGTCCCGCTTTTTCCTGTCCCGTTTTTCTTCACTTCAAAGAAAAAAACCGTCAAAAGTATAAAACGCTAGGAAGCGAACAGTCAGCAAACCCAGACTCAAGAAGGGGACGAAGGGCAACTGCGCCAATCGTTTCTTCCAGATGCCTTGATAGCTAAAAAAAGCGAGGAGACCGAGACTGCTGGCTACTAGTAAGAGGGCCAAAAGTGTCTTTGGCGCTAGCCAAGTGCCCCAGCCTGCCAGCACTAAGAGATCGCCGCCGCCCATTTTTTCCTGCCAGACAAAAAAGACCAGTGGAACCAGCAAGCCTAAAGACAGCCATTGAAAAGAAGCGCCGCTTCTAAGCTGTGCCAGCGCTAGCAGTAGGTGGGCGGGGTACAGCAGTTGCGGGTAGACGCTATAGTCTATCAAGTCGGTCAAGCTGAGTAAAAAGGCACTGGTCAGCCAGACAAAAGCCAGGAAGCTTTCTGAAGCATGAAAGGCAACCCCGCAAAGTCCGCCATAGCATATGCAAGCGAAGACCCAATAAAGCGGGGATGAAAGCCATCTTGTAGGAAGGAGAAGAAACCAATGGTTATCCGAAACTTTGTTCACTTTCTGGTAGTGAGAACGAGAATCACTTTTTGGTAGATTCCAAAACAGGGTTTGTAAGAGCAAAAGCCAAAAGAAGCCGAGTAAAGCGCCTAAAAAAAACACGAAAATCGTCATTTTTCGTACCCCCTCATAAAGAAATACGTAAGAGAGTGAGAAATTTTCTCAAATAGATGATTTTGTTGTACTTTTTATTTGTTTCGTATTATCCTTAAAATAGATAATTTAGAGGAGGAATCGTTATGAAATTTGAACAAACAAAAGAAGTATTAAACCAACTTGTTGCTGATTTAAGCCAAATGGCTATGGTCGTTCACCAAACACACTGGTACATGCGTGGACCTGGCTTTTTGACATTGCATCCAATGATGGACGAATTCATGGATGATCTAAATGAGCAATTGGATGAAGTTTCTGAACGCTTGATTACATTAGACGGTTCACCATATTCAACTTTGCGTGAAATGGCAGAACACACTCAAATCCCTGATGAAGTCGGCAACTGGGACCGCACGATTCCAGAACGCTTAGCTACATTGGTGGAAGGCTACCGTTACTTAGCGGACTTATACCAAAAAGGGATCGAAGTATCTGGTGAAGAAGGCGACGATCCAACCCAAGATATCTTCATCGGCTTCAAAACAGCCATCGAAAAACGTATTTGGATGATCCAAGCGCACTTAGGCGAAGCGCCATTGATCGATCCAGCGAAATCTCGCGTACGTCATTAATCAACAAAAAAACCAGCGAAGAATTTTCTTCGCTGGTTTTTTTACTTGCTTGTTAATAACGTTTTGGCGGCTTCAATTTGCTGTGCCACTTGATTAAAACCGGTGCCGCCATAGGAATGACGATTTTTGACGGCGGTGTAGGAGTCAAGTTTTTCAAAAATATCGCTGTCGATGGCAGGATGGATCGCTTGGTAGTCTTCCAAGGAAACATCTTGCAGATAGATGCCTTTGGTCAAGCACTCGCTGACGAGTTTGCCGACAATCTCATGTGCTTGTCTGAAAGGCACGCCTTTGCCAGCTAAGTAATCCGCTAATTCTGTTGCGTTGGAAAAATCCTTTTCAGTGGATTCTTGCATCCGTGCTTGATTGACCTTCATCGTTGCGATCATGCCCGTCATGATCTGCAAGCTTTTCGTGATGGTTTCGGCACTGTCAAACATACCTTCTTTGTCTTCTTGGAAATCTTTGTTGTACGCCAGCGGCAAGCCCTTCATGACCGTCAAAAGACCAAAGAGGTTCCCATAGACACGTCCTGTTTTTCCACGGATCAGCTCCGCCATGTCAGGGTTTTTCTTTTGAGGCATGATGGAACTGCCAGTGGAGAAGGTATCGGTCAGTTCCACGAATTGGTACTCGTGGCTGCACCAAAGAATCAGCTCTTCACAAAAACGAGACAGATGCATCATCAATAAAGAGGCGTTGCTTAAAAATTCCAAGATAAAATCACGATCGCTGACCGCATCTAGGCTGTTGCTGTAAATATTGCTGAACCCTAACTCTTGAGCAGTGAAGGCGCGATCGATAGGGAAGGTAGTTCCTGCCAAAGCAGCACTGCCTAAAGGCATCACATCGATGCGGCTCAAACTCTCACTGAAACGCTTTTGGTCACGCGTCAGCATACTGTAATAGGCTAAGAGGTGATGGGCAAAAGAAATCGGCTGTGCATGCTGCAGATGGGTATAACCGGGCATGATGGTGTAGATGTTGGCTTCGGCTTGTAAAACCAGCGCTTCTCGCAACTCAGCGATCAAAGTGATCACCTCTTGCACGACTTCTTTCAAATACAAATGCATATCGGTCGCCACTTGGTCATTACGACTACGGGCAGTATGCAATTTGCCTGCCACTGGTCCAATCAATTCATGCAAGAATGTCTCGATGTTTAAATGGATGTCTTCATTTTCAATCGTGAAGGTCAATTCGCCAGCGGCTAATTGCTGTTGAATCGTGGTCAAGCCGCCAATGATCGCTTCGCCATCGGTTTGACTGATGATGCCCGTATGGACCAGCATTTTGACATGGGCCAAACTGCCAAGAATGTCTTGCTTTGCTAACTTTTGATCAAACGTGATGGAAGCCCCAAAAGCATCGATCCATGCTTCATTTTTCCCATCGAAACGTCCGCCCCATAATTTTGCCATATTCTCACCTCAAAAAAAGATTACGGCTGAAGCGGCAGCTTCAGCCGTGCATACTTAAATCAATGTTTCTGTTAGTTGCTGTTGTGCTTGGATCTCAGCGTGCACTTTGCTTGGCAGTCCCCATAATTTGATGAAGCCGATGGCCGCATGCTGATCAAAGGTATCTGCAGAAGTATACGTTGCTAAGTTTTCATCGTACAAGCTGTTTTCAGATTTCCGTCCTTCACAAATGACATTGCCTTTGAACAATTTCAAACGCACGATCCCGTTGACGTAGACTTGCGTGCTTTTCAGGAAGGTAATCAAGGCTTCCGTCAATGGATTGAACCAAAGACCATCATAGATGACTTGGGCTAATTGCTGCTCGATGATTGGTTTGAAATGCGCCAATTCCCGTACAAAGACCAAATCTTCCAATTCTTTATGAGCCGTCATCAAAGCGATCGCTCCTGGACATTCATAAACTTCCCGTGATTTGATTCCCACCAGACGATTTTCGATATGGTCGATCCGACCAACGCCATGCTCGCCAGCCATTCGGTTTAGTTTCATGATCAATTCTGCTAGATTCATCGTTTCGCCATCAATGGCGGTCGGTACCCCTTGATCAAAAGTGATCTCAACGATCGTTGGTACGTCAGGAGTATCTTCTAATTCTTGCGTGATGGCGTAGGCTCCTTTTGGCGGTGTTGCCCAAGGATCTTCTAAGACGCCGCACTCACAGGCACGTCCCCACAAGTTTTGGTCGATGGAATATGGATTGTCCAAGTCAGCGGGAATCGGCACTCCTTTTTCCGCTGCATAGGCAATTTCTTCTTCTCGGGACCATTTCCATTCCCGAACCGGTGCGATGACTTTCAAGTGAGGCGCTAAAGCAGCGATCGCCACTTCAAACCGAACTTGGTCGTTGCCTTTACCAGTACAGCCGTGGGCGACGGTCGTTGCGCCAGTCGCTAATGCCAACTCCACCAATTTCTTGGCAATCAATGGACGAGACAAAGCGGAAACAAGAGGATAAGAATTTTCATAAAAAGTATTGCCTTGTAAAGCGATCAAAGCAAAATCTTGGGCGAATTCTTCGCGGGCATCGATGGCATAAGATTCAATCGCGCCAACTGCCAAAGCTTTGTCTTTAATGGATTGGGTGTCGCGACCTTCACCGATGTCTAGGCAGCAAGCCACCACATCATATCCTTGGTCCGTTAACCATTTAATTGAAACGGAGGTATCTAATCCTCCAGAATAGGCCAATATTACTTTTTCTTTCATACTTATTAACTCCTTTTCCGCGTGTTTTCAAGTGATTGAAGCTATCTTATCAGAATAAAAATAATAAATCAAGGGTAAAATTAAATATTTATACATAAAAGTGGTGATTATCAGGTTTTTATACTATTATCGATGGTTAAGGAAAAGAAGTGGATGCTCACTTTGTTAATGAAAGTTTATACATAATATTCATTATGGTATTCAGTTTTAGAAACCTGCAACAACAAGTTTCGTTTTTCAGAGAAAATGGCAGAAAACGAATGGAGAAAATTTTCAAAAAGAGGCGGAATTACGTTGACATTAGGCTTTATAGAAGGTATTATGTTATATGGTATTGTTTGCCCCACAAGAGCCCCGGAAACTCAAGTGTATGTCAAACATTCGTGAAATTGAATTGGAGGAAAAAATTGTGCGTACAACATATATGGCCAAACCAGGCGAAGTAGAACGTAAATGGTACGTAGTAGATGCAACAGATGTTCCTATGGGTCGTCTTTCAGCAGTAGTAGCATCTGTCTTACGTGGTAAAAATAAACCAACATTCACACCTCATGTGGATACAGGCGATTTCGTAATCGTCATTAATGCAGAAAAAATCAAATTAACAGGTAACAAAGCAAGCGATAAAATTTATTACCGTCACTCAAACTTCCCAGGAGGATTGAAATCAGTCTCTGCTGGAGAATTACGTGCTAAAAATTCTCGTCGTTTGATCGAAACTTCTGTAAAAGGCATGCTTCCTAAAAACACTTTAGGCCGTAAACAAGGAATGAAACTTCATGTTTATGCTGGCGCTGAACACCCACATGCTGCACAACAACCAGAAGTATTGGACATCACAAACTTAATCTAATAGGAGGGAATTTCATTGGCACAAGCTCAATATATCGGCACTGGCCGTCGTAAAAATGCAGTAGCCCGCGTACGTTTAGTACCAGGTACTGGTAAAATTACTGTTAACAAAAAAGATGTTGAAGAATACATCCCACACGCAGACTTGCGTGAAGTAATCAACCAACCATTCGGCGTTACAGAAACTAAAGGTTCATACGATGTTTTTGTAAACGTAAATGGTGGTGGATACGCTGGACAATCAGGTGCAATCCGTCACGGTATCGCACGCGCATTGTTACAAGTTGATCCTGATTTCCGTTTAGCTCTTAAACGTGCTGGCTTACTTACTCGTGACGCACGTATGGTTGAACGTAAAAAACCAGGTCTTAAGAAAGCTCGTAAAGCTTCTCAATTTTCAAAACGTTAATCTTTTTATCGAAGATTCGAGACACTCTCTTTTTGGAGAGTGTCTTTTTTCGTATCAAATGGTAAGTTTGAGTAATTTTTCATTATTAATCGGTCCTTTTTACAACAAAATAATTTGATTAATACCTCTAGCATCGATGACCATGATCGAAATTGCTCAGGTGTTATTTATAGCGCATTAATATCTTGTTGAGTAATGGTTTTAATCGGTTGATTCTTCTTTGTCAGGAATTCTTTATTTTCATTTTTCGATGTTATAAGGGTACCTTCTTCTATATTTATAAACTTCATGTCTATACGAACAACAATCTAAAATTATTGTACTATACCATGTTTATATAGACAACACGAGGAGGAAATATAAATGAACGAAAATGAAGGTGATAGAAAAGTGAAAGTGCTAATCAACGATTTATTAGCAGAACGTCAGATGTCTTTAAGAGAACTCGCAAGGTTGTCGGGAATTGAGCCATCAAATTTAAGCAATTTGGCAAATGGAAAAAGACAAAAAATTTATTTAGAACACATTGAAAGGATTGCAGATGCGTTGGACATTGATGATATCTCGAGGATATTAAAGTTGAGTAGGAATGTCTAATTTCCCTGACTCATAGCGGGAGTAAGTGGTTTGGCTGATATTCAGTAGTTTAGCAAGTTGTTCTTGATTCAAGTCTTTGTCTTCGCGTAAGTCGCGAATTCTATGATACACAAAATCACCTCATATGATAATATTAATACGGTCAAAGAGATTACAGCATAATAACAAATTGTACACATCGATTACTTTATCCATCAAAAAAACATAAATCATTTCTGTTATTAAATCATTTCCCTCAGATTTGGTCTTGCTTTCCAAAACGGGTTTCTATACAATAGAGGGGAATAGAAACCGAATAAAAAAAGGCACCCCGTATCAGAGTTGGCGCTCCAATACGAGGCCTTGAAAAGTCACGCGAACTGACTAATCAAGTTGCCATAGTCAATACCCTAAGGTATCGACCTGTTTATTGTACCTAATATTCTGTTCTTTTTCTAGTAGGAAAAGCAGATTTTCTGGGATTTTATGCAGGATGCCTTATGCTTATTTCGCTATGTCAAAAGGATTGGACAGTCGTCCAATCCTTTTTTTGTGTTTCAAATGGGGAAGTTAAAATAACAGGAGATTGACGCATTCCAATTCTAAAACAGAGTGTCGGCAAGCCTCGGTTTCTATTCGTCTATCAAATAATCAAAAAGTTCTGAGGAGGGATTCACATAGAAAGTGAAGTTGCTTGGAAACTGCCGGAAGGGATTTTTTAGATAAAAGAGGGGATGAAGCAATGAGAAAGAAAGACGAGTGTTGGCTAAAAAAGCGTGTAGCAACTGATGTAGTTTCGACATATAGTTTCGAGCAGTCGGACCAATTGACGGATACGATCAAACGAGAGATGCAGTTATTATTTCCAATGTGCCGCTGTGTGGAAGAGACAAATGCAGAGTTATATTTCAAAAAGGCAACGGATGCGCTGCTTGAGGATGAAGGATTTGAGATCAGTCATGAGCACAATCAGACAGTCGTTTATGCGAACACTAGTAAAGGCTGGTTATATGGCTTCTTTGAACTTTATAAGCATGTGATTCGAACCACTGAGTTGCCAGAAAATCTAAGGTCGATTCCCAATCAAGCCATTCGTATGGTCAATCATTGGGATAATTTTGATGGGACGATCGAACGTGGCTACGCTGGAGAATCGATTTTCTATTCAAACAATCAGTTTCGGCAAGACCATGAAACGGTACGCGACTATGCGCGTTTCTTAGCTTCCATCGGAATGAATGCGGTTTCTATCAATAACGTGAATGTTCGCGGAGATGCCAAATGGTTTATTACGGAACCGTATTTGATTGAGATTAAAAAGATCGCAGATACATTCGCTGCCTATGGGATTCGGACGTTTTTAAGTATCAACTTTGCGGCACCTATATCCGTTGGAGGACTAACGACCGCCGACCCGTTAGCTGAGGAAGTTATTGCATTTTGGCAAAAAACAGCAGATACAATCTATCAGGTGATGCCGGATTTTGGTGGGTTTGTAGTCAAAGCTGATTCTGAAGGGGAACCGGGACCGTTTGTTTACGGGCGTGACCATAATGATGGTGCCAATATGCTGGCACGAGCGTTGCAACCCTACGGAGGGCTACTGATATGGCGCTGCTTTGTTTATGACTGTTTACAGGATTGGCGAGATCGTTCAATTGATCGTGCCAAAGCTGCCTACGACCACTTTATGAAATTAGACGGTACGTTTGAGGAAAATGTTATTTTACAGATCAAAAATGGACCGATTGATTTTCAAGTACGAGAACCCGTGATGCCGCTTTTTGGCGCGTTAAAATACACCAATCAAATGTTGGAATTCCAAGTAACGCAAGAGTATACCGGACAACAAAAGCACATTTGCTGCTTACTACCGATGTGGAAAGATGTGCTAGATTTTGATACGAAGCATCCACTTGAACACGCCACAGTAAAGAAGATTCTACCAGAGCAAAGTCCAAATCCTAAATACTCTGGCGTGGCAGCAGTCGTCAATGTCGGCATGGATGATAATTGGACCGGACACAAGCTAGCGCAAGCGAACCTTTTTAGCTATGGCAGATTGATTTGGAACAATGAATTAAGCACAGAAGCTATCCTTTGCGAATGGATCGATTTGTCCTTTGAGTTAGATGATTCTGCAAAAAAAAGACTACTTGCAATCCTCGCTACGTCCTATCAGACCTATGAAAATTATACTGCCCCGCTAGGTATCGGTTTTATGGTTCGTCCCAATCATCACTATGGGCCTGATGTCGATGGCTACGAATATGATAGATGGGGGACGTATCACTTTGCGGATAGAAAGGGCATTGGCGTCAATCGAACGTTAAAAGACGGCACCGGCTATGTAAGGCAGTATGCGGATGCTTGGTGTGAAACATACGAAAATGTAGAAACTTGCCCAGATGAACTTGTCTTATTTTTCCACCATCTGCCATACGACCATGTCTTACAAAGCGGCAAAACGATCATTCAACACATTTATGACACGCATTTCGAAGGCTATGAAAAAGTAGAGGAATATGTTACCGAGTGGGCTTCCTTACAGGGACAAATCGATGAAGAAAGTTATCAAAACGTCGCCGAACGATTGCAAGAACAAGTTCGTTCTGCTAGAGATTGGCGGGATCAAATCAACACGTATTTTTATCGTAAAAGCGGCATTTCAGATGCACATGGACGTCAAATTTATGCGTAGAAAGAGAATCAAGTGCTAGATTTAAAAGAAGTAATAGCACGTTTAGATCACTAAGAAAAAAGATTTCAATCAGAGGTAAAATTTTTTGTAATATAAGTTAGTTTATCCAACTTACTAAAAAGAATCAGGAGGAAGAGTGATGAAAAAATGGAAAAAACAATTGATAGTGGTAGGTTCTTTGCTTTCGATATCTTTGGTGTTGGCTGGATGCAATGCTGGGAGAAAAAAGACTGAGACAACGGGGAGTGGTGATCGAGTAGAAATCAGCTTTAGTTGGTGGGGAAATGACGATCGCCACCAGGCAACCCAAGAGATGATCGCTCATTTTGAAAAGGAGCATCCTGAAATTGCAGTCAAAGGAGAGCCGAGCGGCTTTGGCGATTTGGATCAAGCCTTCACGACGAGGTATGCTGGCAATACTTTGGCGGATATCACGACTTTACTCTACAATTGGGTGCCGCAATTCGGACAAAATGACGGGTTTTATGATCTTAATACAATCGATAGTTTGGATCTGTCCACCTATGAACCTGATTTTTTGGCATTCGGACAAGTTGATGGAAAGCAGGTTGCCGTTCCTTATGGGGAAAATACTTTAGTTATGTATTTAAACAAATCCGAATATGAAAGACATGGTATTGATGTCACTACGTTGAAGACGTGGGACGATTATGTGGAAGCCGCTAAGAAGTTACCAGAAGGGACCTTTTGTGTCGTATCCCCAACTTGGCGTTTTCCAGTAACCATTTGGTTGCAACAAAAGACTGGAACGTCTGAGTTTGATGAACAAGGAAATATGAATTGGACAGAACAAGACTATTTAGAAGCGATGACTTGGTATAAGGAAATGGCAGATGCTGGGGTCTTCGTTTCAAGACAAGATTATTTAGAAAATGTCGGCTCAGAACCGGTATCCTTAGCCACCAACAAAAAGTGGATTGAAGGACAATATGCGGGCGGTATCGATTGGAATGCCAGTATGTCTTCTAATTATGAAGCATTGAAAGAAGTAGGGGATGAAATGGTCGTCGTTGACTACCCAATCGCAGAAGGCGGCACCGAGGTGAATTTAATGTCAAAACCTTCACTCCTTTTTGCCGTTCGGAAAAATGTTGAACATCCAGAGGAAGTAGGCACATTTCTAAATGAATTTTTAAATGGCGAGGAAGCAAATAAAATTTTGGGTCTTTCCAGAGGGATTCCTGCTTCAAGCAAAGCGATCGAAACGTTGATGGAAGATGGACAATTATCAGGTGTGATGAAAGAAGGATTTGAGTACGCCCAAAGTGTCGCAAAAATCAACCAAACACCGTTCTATGAAGATGGTACCTTAACGACTATTTACACTGCAGAAATGGAAGCTGTCGAATTAGGACGAACGGATTTAGAAACAGCTGCTCGCAACGTCTACACGAAAACAAAAGAACAAGCCGAAAAGCTTGCGAAAGACTATAAATTGCAATAGGCAACTATCCGCATGCTTTATGGGAGTGAATGGCTTTTGTTTGCTTCCATGAAGTATCGTGAATCGTTGTCAAAAAGATTGGAGGGATTTTATGAAAAAGGAAAAAGTGGGCTTGATCTATGTAACCCCTTGGCTGATTGGCTTTTTACTGTTGACCGCTTGGCCGATCTTGTCCTCATTTTATTACTCACTGACCGATTATTCTTTGGCTCGTGTCGGACAGACACCTACATTTTTAGGCATTCAAAATTATGTGAATCTCTTTAAGGATCAAACGTTTCTTGATTCGATGCGGGCGACACTGATTTATACGGTGTTTACTGTGCCTTTTCAACTAGGGTTTGCATTGTTCGTTGCGTTTATTCTGAATTTCAAATTAAAAGCCATCAATTTCTATCGGACGGCGTATTATATTCCCTCGATTCTAGGGGGAAATGTGGCCGTTGGTGTGCTTTGGCGATCAATGTTTCAACCAGAAGGTTTGGTGAATATTTTTCTAGGAACCGTTGGCATCGAGCCAATCAACTGGTTATCGACACCTACAGGCGCAATGGTCGTCTTGATTCTCTTGAAAGTGTGGCAATTTGGTTCCTCAATGTTGATTTTCTTAGCTGCATTGAAGGAAATCCCCCAGGATTTGTATGAGTCCTCGAGTTTGGACGGTGCATCAAGGGTGACCCAGTTTTTCAAAATTACGATTCCTTTGATCACACCAACCATTTTTTTCAACTTAGTGATGCAACTGAACAATGCCTTTCAAGAATTTAACGGTCCTTTTATTGTCACCGGTCGTGGTCCCCTCAATGCCACGTATCTGTCCTCAATGTTTATTTATGATAAAGCATTTAAAGAATTTGATATGGGCTACGCAAGTGCGGCAAGTTGGGTGTTGTTTGCGTTGATTGTTTGTTCAACGGTTCTTCTTTTCACGAGCCAAAAACGATGGGTCTATTATTCTGATGGAGGTGGGAAATAAATGGAGGCAACCCCTGTAGCATCTGCAAAAAAGAAGCACTCGAATAAGCATGGTCAAGCACTGATTCGCTATGTTTTGTTGACGGTCGTTGCACTGATTATGCTGTATCCAATTATTTGGATGGTTGGAGCGTCCTTCAAAACGAACACAGAGATTTTCACATCAATCGGCTTCATTCCTTCAACGATTGATTTCCAAGCATATATTGATGGTTGGAACACCAAGGGCGATTATACGTTCACCTTGTATTTTATCAATACCTTTAAATACGTCATTCCAAAGATTCTTTTTACCGTTGTCTCGGCGACTCTTACAGCCTATGGATTTGCTCGGTTTGACTTTCCATTCAAGAAAATCATGTTCTCGTTGTTAATGGCAACGATGTTTTTACCTCAAGTCGTAACCAGAATCCCCTTGTATCTCTTCTGGAATCGCTTGGATCTATTAGATACGTATGTTCCGTTACTGGCCAATTCATTTTTAGGACAAGAACCCTTCTTCGTGTTCATGATGATCCAGTTTATGCGTTCAATTCCACGGGATCTCGATGAAGCAGCGATCGTTGACGGTTGTTCTTCTTTCGGTGTTCTCTGGCGTGTCCTGATTCCGTCATTAAAACCTGCACTGATTTCTTGTGTGATTTTTCAATTCGTTTGGAGTTTCAGTGATTTCTTAGGTCCATTGATTTATATCACTTCACAAGACAAATTCCCAGTATCTCTTGCGTTGCGGCTCAACGTTGATCCATCTACTAATACCCCATGGAATCAAGTGTTTGCAATGTCGGTGATCTCATTGTTGCCAGCCATCATCTTATTCTTCAGCGCGCAAAAGTATTTTGTCGAAGGTGTCACAAGTTCGGGTATCAAAGGATAGGAGGTAAGTATGAATCCTTTCTTTCACGCTATTTCTGAGTGGGCCGTTGCCATTGTCCACTCAGCCTATCGGCTTTTGGTTTATCAACTGTATTTCATCCTGTCGAATAGTTTACTCCTGATGCACTTGTTTTTTCTTCGATTGACTCTGAATAATATTGTCTTCTTTTGGGTACCCCTAGTATTTTTTATTGCAAGTCTGTCCGCTCAATTCGGCTTATTTAACAACCCAGAGCATTTATCGAATAGAAAGAACTATTCTCAGTACTATCGAGAATGCTTGAAGAAAAACTGGGGATTATATTTCTTGTATTCTCTGATTATTCTCTTGATTCTCTTTGGACTGAAAATACTGATATTATATCAACGATCTGTTATGTTTTTGCCATTTGTCCTTACGAGCTGTTTTTTATTAAGCAGTATGCTCTTTGTCTTACTGATCTCAAGCGATTCCCGCGTCACTCAAATCCCATTTAAGAAGAAAATAGAATGGTCATTGCTGATAAGCTACCGTTTGCCTTCAGTCACTGTTTATAATAGTGCATTTATTGGACTGTCGATCTTTTTGATGCAGTATTTTTCTTTGGCGTATCTTTGTTTTCTTAGTGGTGCAATCAATTACGGCGTGTATCGTAATTTGATTCGACGATTTTCACTTGATTTGTTTTTTGAGGAGTGGGGCAACAAGAGCGAACGGCTTGAAATGAATACTAATCAAAAACTGTAGCTTAATTTTAAAAAAAGAGGTGTTTCTATGAAAATAAAAAATCCTGTCTTATCCGGCTTTCACCCTGATCCGTCCATCATCCGAGTAGGAGATACGTACTATCTAGCTAATTCAACGTTCGAATGGTTCCCTGGGATTCGTTTGCACGAATCAAAAGACTTGGTCCATTGGAAACTGCTGGATGCTCCTCTCGATTCAGTAGAGATGCTAGACATGAAGGGAAATCCGTCGTCTGGTGGAATATGGGCACCAGACTTATCATATGCAGACAACAAATTTTGGTTGGTGTTTACCGACGTCAAAGTTGTGGATGGGGCATTTAAGGACATGACCAACTATTTGACTACCGCAACGAACATCCATGGACCGTGGACTACACCGATTCGATTGAATGGCGTTGGCTTTGATCCCTCTCTGTTTCATGATGAGGATGGCAGAAAATACCTCGTGCAACAGACGTGGGATCATCGAGAGTATAAAAATCCTTTCAATGGCATTACACTGACCGAATTTGATGTAGAAACCATGCAGTTGAAACCAGAAACTGCTCGAATGATTTATGAAGGAACGAATGTAGGATTAGTTGAAGGGCCGCATCTATACAAAATAAATGGGCGTTACTATTTATTTGTGGCAGAAGGTGGAACTGTCTTTACCCATCAAGAAGTCGTAGCTAGATCCTCTTCACTGGAAGCTGATTCGTTCGAAACCGATCCTCATGGTCCGTTTCTAACCAATTACGATACGCCTCATTCATACTTGCAAAAGCAAGGACATGGGGCACTTGTGTCTACTCCGTCAGGCGAATGGTACTATGCATCGCTATGTGCAAGACCCTTACATCGAGAAAACGAGTCGGTGACAAATCCTCGCGGATGGTCAACTTTAGGACGTGAGACCGCCATTCAAAAAGTTGAATGGGATTCTGAAGACTGGCCAAGAATCGTTGGTGGACATGGGGGACAAACAAGCGTGGAGGCACCTAAAGATGCAGTACCTACCGAAGTTTTGAGTAGCCGCTCTCATTATGATGACTTTAGTGAGAAGCAGCTAAATAAAAACTGGCAGACCCTTCGTGTACCAATTTCAGCAGAAATGGGCAATGTAGGCGATGGGAAACTAGAACTAATTGGAAAAGGAAGCTTAACAAATCGCCATGATCTTTCAATGATCGCACGCCGTTGGCAAACCTTTTATTTTGATACAATAACAAAAGTAAAATTTGATCCATTTTCTTACCAACAAATGGCAGGACTAACCAATTATTATAATGACCAACACTGGTCCTTCATTTTTATCACTTGGAATGAAGAAAATGGAAAAGTAATTGAAGTAGCTGAAAACAATCAAGGAACCTATACGTCCTACTTAAGAGAAAATGCGATTGCCATTCCAGATGATGTGGATTTTGTCTGGTTCAAAACAAAAGTCCGCAAGCAGACCTATAGATATGCCTACTCCTTTGATGGAGAAACATGGCAAGATTTACCAATCGAATTTGATTCTGCTATTCTCTCGGATGATTATGTATTACAAACTTGCGGCGGCTTCTTCACCGGAGCATTTGTCGGACTAGCAGCGGTTGATTATGCAGGCTATGACACAAAAGCTGTGTTTTGTGAATTTGATTATCGAGAGATGGATGAGGAAGGGCGCAGTTAATTATTATATTGATCTAGAGTAAACTCATTTTTTGTGAGTTTACTCTTTTTCGCTAATTTCTTTCAGTTGGCAGATGAAAAAGTGAATACCCTTAGGTGCTACACTTTTTTTTAATTTTGATTGGCGACCTTAGTTTTCCGATATTCCCCTAAAAAGCTCATCTAACAGCTCCTAACCTTATATACATTTACATATCTAACTCTTATCTTTTCGCTTTTAGTTAGTTAAAAAGCAAAAAATAAATGTGAATCCGAGCTATTTTTAAATAATTAACCAGATAATCTTCCGATTGGAACGATTAAATAGTGAATGATTAGTAGAAAAGAGATTAGAGGATGCGAGTTGTGATAAGTAAACTCATAAAAGAAGAATGCTAGAAAAGTAGAGAAAAAATAGGATTAATGAAATAATCGAGATCCTTATTTTATAACAATTTTCGAAAACCATAAATGAATTGAAGGAAGCTTAGTGTGGGTGAAAGAATAATTACAAAAAAATATTGACTTAAAAAAATGGCTATGGTAATCTATAAACGAAAATAGTGGGAACGTTTCCGAAAAAGTGACTTCGTTAAATTTTTATTTTTTTAAACAAAAATGGAAACGTTTCTAAAATGTATTGGGAGGAGATTGAATTGGAAAAGACATTGGGACCAGGTGGTGAGATAAGGGCGGTACAACGGGATAACAAAAATATCTCGAAGTGGAAAAAATTAAAGAAACAGTTGCGGCGTGATAAGTGGATGTACTTTTTGCTCTTACCCGGTATCATCATGACGTTTATCTTTAAGTATGTGCCAATGTACGGTGCTGTGATTGCATTTAAAGACTATAATCCTATGCTAGGAATTTTGGAAAGTCCTTGGGTAGGACTAGATCACTTTAGGGAATTTATCAGTTCACCAAATTTTACACTTTTGCTGAGCAACACATTAAAAATTAGCATTTATGGTTTATTGTTAGGTTTTTTTCCACCAATTATTTTAGCACTGAGCTTGAATCAAATTATCAATAAAAAAATAAAACAGAAAATCCAGTTGATTCTATATGCGCCGAATTTTATCTCAGTAGTTATTATCGTGGGGATGCTGTTTTTGTTCCTATCCGCAAATGGACCTATTAATGGGTTAGTAGAAAAGGTTACGGGGCAACCAATTATGTTCATGTCTAATCCAGCTTATTTCAGAACGATTTATATTTTATCTGGAATTTGGCAAGGAATCGGCTGGTCATCCATTCTTTACACCGCAACACTGGCGGGAGTCAGTACCGATTTATATGAGGCAGCAAATATCGATGGGGCAAATATTTTACAAAAGATTTGGCATATCGATTTGCCTGCATTGAGGCCTGTGATGGTGATCAGCTTCATCTTGGCCGCCGGCGGTATTATGAATGTAGGATATGAAAAAGCCTACTTGATGCAAACTTCAATGAACATCCCTGCCTCAGAAATCATTTCCACTTATGTATACAAAGTCGGCTTGCAATCAGGTGATTATGCCTACTCTGCTGCTGTTGGTCTGTTCAATATGATTATTAATGTCGTTTTATTACTGATTGTCAACAATATAACCAAGCGGCTAAACGATGGTCAAGGCTTGTAATGAAAGGAGAAAATTATGAATAGTGCTTTATCAAAAATCGACCGTCAAATCTTATGGTTGAATCGAGTGATTGTAACTTTTTTAGTCGTCATTACCATTGTTCCGCTGATTTATGTACTGGTAGCTTCTTTTATGGACCCAGCTACTTTGATCAATAAAGGTATAAGCTTCAATCCGAAAGATTGGACAATACAAGGATATCAACGGGTATTTGCAGATGATTCCATTTTACGCGGTTTCGTAAATTCGTTGTTTTACTCTTTTAGCTTCAGCTTATTGACTGTATTTATTACGATGATCACTGCGTATCCTTTATCTCGACCTAACTTGGCTGGGAAAAAGATTATTATGACTTTTTTTGTCATTACAATGTTCGTTGGTGGCGGCTTGATACCTACCTATTTATTGGTAAAGAACTTGGGCATGTTAGATAGTGTATGGGCGATTATCATACCAGGTGCTATAAATGTGTGGAATATTATCTTAGCGCGTACCTATTTTAGTGCTTTACCAAAAGAACTTTCTGAAGCTGCTACTATCGATGGCGCCAATGACTTGCAAATACTGTTCAAAGTCATGCTTCCATTAGCTAAACCAATTATGTTCGTATTGTTTTTATATGCCTTTGTTGGGCAATGGAACTCATATTTTGATGCCATGATCTATATCAAAGATCCCGACTTACAGCCGTTGCAACTCGTATTAAGAAATATTTTGATCCAAAACCAACCCTCACAAGACATGGTGGGAGCCAATACAGCCATGGCAGAAATGAAACAAATTGCTGAGTTGATCAAATACGCAACGATCGTCATTTCTAGTCTGCCATTAATCATAATGTATCCTTTCTTCCAAAAATATTTTGATAAAGGTGTTTTAGTTGGTTCTGTTAAAGGATAAGTATTGTTCACTATTTGTATGAATAAAAATTATAAAGGAGATTTTAAGATGAAAGCAAAATGGATGCTGCCAATCGTTTTTACTTCCGTACTAATTTTGGGGGCTTGTGGAGGCTCAAAAGAAAAGAGTACATCAAGCCCTGATTATGAACTAGAAAATGTCTCTTTTCCATTGAAAGAAAAAGTATCTTTAAAAATGATGTCTCAAAGTGCCCCTTTGGCTCCCAATGATCCTAATGACAAATTGATTTTCCAACGATTAGAAGAAGAGACCAATCTCCATATTGATTGGACAAACTACAGTAGTGATTTTGCCGAAAAAAGAAATTTGGATATCGCTAGTGGTGATTTACCAGATGCCATCTTCAACGCCGCTGCAGGTGACTATGATTTATTAAACTGGGCGGAAAGTGGTGTTATTGTACCGATTGAAGATTTGATCGAAGATTATATGCCAAATCTGAAGAAAATTTTTGATGAAAACCCCGAATACCGACAAATGTCTACTGCACCTGATGGTCACATTTACTCTATGCCTTGGATTGAAGAATTAGGCGAAGGAAAAGAGTCGATTCATACAGTAAATGGGATGGCTTGGATCAACAAGGAGTGGTTGGATAATTTAGGTCTTGAAATGCCGCAAACCACTGATCAGTTGATGACTGTGTTGGAGGCTTTCAAGACGCAAGATCCAAATGGTAATGGTGAAGCAGATGAAATTCCTTTTAGCTTTATTAACAATGGAGGAAACGAAGACTTAAAATTTTTAATGGGGGCATTCGGTCTAGGTGATAATGATGACCACTTAGTCGTTGATAACGATGGCCAGGTACAATTTACTGCTAACAAAGAAGGGTATAAAGAAGCCATCAAATATTTCAATGAAATGAATAATAAAGGTCTTATTGATAAAGAGGCTTTCGAACAAGATTGGAATACGTATGTTGCCAAAGGGAAAGAACATAAGTATGGCGTGTACTTTACTTGGGATAAAGCAAATATCACGGGTGCAGATGATAGTTATGACGTCTTGCCAGTCTTAGCGGGACCAGATGGAACGAAACACGTTACTCGTACGAATGGCATGGGTTTCTCAAGAGATCGTTTCGTAATTACTAGTGCGAATAAAAACTTGGAACTTACAGCTAGGTGGATAGATAAAATGTATGAACCGTTACAGTCTGTCCAAAATAACTGGGGAACCTACGGTGATGAAGCACAGGCGAATATTTTTGAATTAAAGGATGGTATGTTAAAACATTTGCCTTTAGAGGGGACAGCACCGGGGGAACTAAGACAAAAAACCGAAGCTGGAGGACCATTAGCAGTTCTTGATTCTTATTACGGCACAGTCACGACTATGCCAGATGATGCGAAGTGGCGTTTAGATTTGATGCATGACACGTATTTGCCATATATTACAGAAGACAATATCTATCCACGTGTCTTTTTAGAAAAAGAAGAAACAGATCGATTAGCAAAAATCGAAACGGATATGTGGGATTACATCTATCGCAAAAGAGCAGAGTGGATCACCGGCGGTAAAATCGATGAAGAATGGGAAGAATACCTTGCTGAATTGGAACGTGTAGGTTTGGAAGAATGGATTCAAATAAAACAAACTGGCTATGATAATTTTTTGAAGGGAGCACAATAAGTGTTAGTAGAAGAAACGGCGATTTTGGATAAAGCAAATCGATTTATTGAAATGATGCGAGGAAAAGTTAACCCTCAGTATCGACAAAACTATCATTTTTCCGCACCCATCGGGTGGATAAATGACCCCAATGGGTTTATATATTACAAAGGGCATTACCATCTCTTCTATCAATACTATCCTTACGATAGTCGATGGGGGCCCATGCATTGGGGACATGCGCGCAGTAGTGATTTGGTCCATTGGGAAGATCTACCAGTAGCGTTAGCCCCAGATCAACCTTATGACAGCGGCGGGTGTTTTTCAGGAAGTGCAATTGAAAGAGACGGAAAACTATATTTATTTTATACAGGCTGTCAAGAAATTGATGGTATTAGCCATCAGCATCAATGTTTGGCGGTCTCTGAAGATGGTATTCATTTTAGCAAATACAGTGGTAATCCTGTGGTAGCAGATAAACAATTAGGTGAAAATGGGTTGATACAAGAATTTCGTGACCCTAAAGTAATTGTTCACAACGATGCTTACTATATGGTAGTAGCTACTAAATCTGCACAGTCTACTGGTAGAATAGTGATGTTTCAATCATCAGACTTGTATACTTGGCACTTTTACTCTGTGTTACTAGAAGGGACTTCAGAGCAAGGAATAATGTGGGAATGTCCTGATTTATTCCATTTAGACGGACGAGATGTCTTAATCATGTCACCGATACAAATCAAGAAGAACGGACTGGAATATCATAATATCAGTTCTACCATGGCTTGTATTGGTGAGGTAGACTGGGAAACAGGTCAGATGATAGTTGATAATTTCCATGAAATGGATTTTGGAATGGATTTTTATGCACCACAAACAACAACAGATCCTAATGGCGGACGGGTGATGATTGCTTGGATGCAGATGTGGGATCGTACATTGCCTACACATGAGTTAGGCCATCTTTGGGCAGGCTCTATGAGTTTGCCCCGAGAGTTAAGAGTGAAAAAAAATCGATTGGTACAAAAACCCATCTCAACTGTATATAGTCATTTAGTTTATCAACAAGGCAGTGAAAATATCGCAGTGACTGACACATCAGTCGTATTTCGAAACGCACTGTCGGATTCTTCATATTTACATCTAGTCGCAGATTTGGAGAAAGCAGAAGTTTTTACAATTGAATTACTGCGGTCTAAGACGGATTGTCTCAAACTAGCCTATGACACTGCTACACAGGTTTTTGAATTGGATCGTCAGAAACTAGGAAGAGAGCTTACAGGGGCGGAAGAAGACCCTCTGAATGTCCGAAAAGTTGAAGTACCTTTGATTGATAATCAGCTCGTTCTTGAGATTTTTAGAGATACCTCATCAGTTGAAGTCTTTATTAATGGGTTAGAAGTTATGACGGCTACTTTCTATGAGCTGGAAAAAGCTCGAGATATCTTGTTTCATTCGATTGGAGAAAGTCGTATTCAAGCTTTTGAAACAGCGAGTGTGAAATAAATGTTTGATTGCTTAGGCGATGTATCAATTATTTAATAGGTTTTGAAGGATAATGTTTTTAGAAAAGAACAGATAGCTAGATTTCCCATGGTTTTGCTATTAGTATTTTGAAAAAATTAGTAATTTATGACAAAATTCATTATACTAAACTTGTGCAGAAATGTGAGGGATCAACTATGAAAGCAACAATGAAAGATGTCGCAAAATTAGCAGGTGTCGGAGTAGGAACTGTTTCCCGGGTATTGAATAACGGTTCTGTTAAAGCTTCTACTAGAGAAAAAGTTGAAGCAGCAATGACAGAGTTAAACTATCAACCAGATTTTTATGCCCGGGGGTTAAAGATGAAGCATACGAACACGGTTGCTTTGATTCTACCCACTGTATGGCATCCATTTTTTGGCGAATTTGCCTACCATGTAGAAACAGCATTAGAAAGACAAAACTACAAGCTTTATTTGTGTAACTCCAGTGGGAATAGTGAAAAAGAACAAGAATATATCCAGATGGTCAGTCAAAATAAAGTAGACGGCATCATTGGAATTACTTATTCAGATATCGATGAATACATTTCGAGTAATCTGCCTTTTGTTAGTATTGACCGTTATTTCACTGAAGAGGTGATTTATGTGACCGCTGACAATGCGGCCGGTGGACGTTTGGCTGCAAATGAACTTTATCGCCGAGGATGTCAGAATGTAGCATATATCGGTGGGTACCAAGAAACACCGAATGAAACGAAGAGTCGTCGAAAATATTTTGAGATTGAGTGCCGTCAATTGGGGATTTCCTATAAAGCGTTAGATATGTTAGAACCTTTAGACCATCTCTCAGAACGTGTAACAAATTTTTTGTTAGAGAATCCCGATATCGATGGTATTTTTACGATCAACGATCCAATGGGCATTAGCTGTCATTGATATGCTTGAAAAAATAGGGAAAAACGTACCAGAGGATGTCCAAGTTATCGGATTTGATGGTCAAAAGATGACAGAAGGAGATCCTTATCTAGTCTCAACGATTGCCCAACCTACAAAGCAAATGGCGGAAGTGGCAGTGGCAAAATTAATTGCTGTCATTAATGGAGAGACAGTAGAAAAACGTACCGTATTGCCGATTGAATTTGGCGAAGGTGGCACAACGAAACCTTTAGTGAGAAACGATTTTGCTTAGTGCAAATACGTTTCTTTTTTTGAAAATGAGTGAATGAAAGGTGTAGATAAAATGTTATATGGTGGAATAGAAGCTGGTGGAACAAAGTTTGTCTGTGGGATTGGTAATGAACAATTACAAGTGATAGAACGGAAAAGCTTTCCAACCACAACACCAGAAGAAACGATGAAGCAAGTGTTTGATTTCTTTGATAAGTACAAAGGAAATATCGCATCAATTGGTGTAGGAGCATTTGGGCCTATTGATATTCAAATCGAATCAAGAACTTACGGATATATCACCAACACTCCGAAGGTAGCTTGGCAAAATTATCATTTTGTAGGAGCTTTGGAAAACGCCTTGTCGGTTCCCATCTATTGGACTACCGATGTAAATGCTGCTTGTTATGGAGAATATATGGCAGGTTATGGAAAAGGTAAAAATAGTGTTCTGTATTACACCGTTGGTACTGGTGTTGGTGGTGGTGCTGTAGTCGATGGAAAAATAGTCGCAGGTTTCAGTCATCCTGAAATGGGACATATGCTCTTACAACGTCATAATGAAGATCAATTTGAAGGGATCTGTCCTTTTCATCATGATTGTTTGGAAGGGTTAGCCTCAGGACCCGCGATTGAAAAACGCTTTGGAAGAAAAGCCCAAACCATTTCATTTGATCATCCTTATTGGGCGATTGAGGCAGATTATCTTGCTCAGTGTGTGTATAACACAACTTTACTATATGCACCGGAAGTAATAATTTTAGGTGGGGGTGTAATGAAACAGCCACAACTACTCGAGTTGATTCGCCAAGCGTTTAAAGAAAAAATGGGTTCCTATGTGGATACCCCTACTCTCGAAGAATACCTACTAACTCCAATGCTTGCTGACGATGCAGGTTTGATCGGCTGCTTAGCTTTAGCAATAAAGAAGTTGGAACAATAGCAGCATGTTAAAGAACGTGTGAGAGAGTTTTTATAGCAGTTAGGATAGATAAAAAGGTTAACTAAAATGTGAGCTAGAAAAAAGGATGGCTAATAATAGATGTTCATATGTATCTTTTTCGTAATCGAATGTTGCGAATAAGAATTTTTTCTTTCGTTCTATACTATTGTCTAGTTGCCTCAAATTGCTTCTTAATGCTTGGGTTTTGTTTTATCATAGATATTCAGTATAGAAATACACGATGTGAAAATCTATTATTCTTCTCGGTAGTTTATTGCTTCTAGTTGGGATGATTGCGTAGAAACTTAACGTCAGTTAAAGCGCGTCACGAATAGTAGTAACGAGAACTAATGAGACATTAGAATGTTATAAGAAACCCGTCAGAAGAGTCTGCCTGACGGGTTTTATAATTATTAGAAGGCTTGCTATTCCTCACAGCTCCGCAATCTTCCGTACGGTATTGATGGTCCGAATCGTAATCTGTTTACCGACGCTGGTGCCGGCTGTTTTTTTCCACCAATTGGTTTTTTGATAGTCTTTGCGGATGTAGGACCAGAAGACGACGTCTTTGTAAGGGAAAACCTGTTCAAGGTCGGCATTTGGAGCCCCGAGTTTTTCAGATAACACCTCGTAGGTCAGTGAAGGCATCAAAAAGATCAGGTTGTCATAGATGGTTTTATCTTCCGTTCCTGACCAGTCAGGTATATGGGTCAAGCGTTCCTGCAGCTCTGTTTGGCGAATGATATAAATAGCGATATCAAAGGAAAAGTCGTGTTTGACCATTGCTTTAATCATTTCGGCAAGGGCTTGTGGATCATACCCTTCACTGGAAAAAATCACATTGCCGCTATTCAAATAAGTGACCACATCTCTAAACCCTAGTTCTTCAAAACCGGCTTTCAATTCTTTCATAGAAATTTTGTTCTTTCCACCGACATTGATGCCTCTTAATAAAGCGATGTATCGTTGCATGGCTAGACCCTCCTTTAAAACGCTTCTTTTAGCTGATTATAGAATGGATGGAGCGGAAGCACAATCCTGGCTTCTCAGCTACCCAAAATACGTGAGCGAGAAGCGATTAATGCAAGCTTATTGGTGGAGTGGCTGTGGCGTACGTATTTTTGCACTGCTGATTAGTAAAAACGAAGAAACAGCCTATAGATGGTAATACCCCTCACAAATTTGCTAAAGCAAGCGAATTTGTGAGGGGCACTTTAAGTTGTTTTCTCTATTTCTGGTTTCATTGTTAATCCACCGCAATCTTCACAGACACTGTCTGTACGGGGACATCATAAAAGGGATCTTCTCGTCGGCCTAAAAAGTCTTGGGCTTGCTGAGGGAAGAGGGCGTACATCAGCACGTCTTCTTCGCTTTTGGCATACTCAGCGATTTCTTCCTTGAAGGCTGGCAATTGCGGTGCCAGTAGATCAGCTGGTCTGACAGTGATCACTTCAGCATCTCCGATAATTGTTTCTTTGATTTCGTCGCTGATGGGTGCTGGCGATTGTCCATAAAGTCCTTTGACGTAATCTTTGATCTCACTTGGGACAAGTTTGTAGCGTTCTCCTGAAATCACATTCATCAAGGCTTGAGTGCCGACCATTTGCGACAATGGGGTCACTAGCGGTGGATAGCCCAAGTCCGCTCTGACTTTTGGTACTTCTGCTAGGACTTCTTCATACTTGTCTTGCAATCCTTGTTCCGTCAATTGGCTGAGTAGGTTCGACAACATGCCGCCAGGTACTTGATAGATCAAGGTTTTGGGTTCGATGTCTTTGACTTTTGGATTCAGCAGCCCTTCTTCACGGAAACGATCACGAACGGGATTGAAATGTTCTGCAATCTCAGCGACTTTCTGCAAATCAAGTCCAGTAGCAAAGCCGCAATCTTCTAAGGCGATCGCCACAGATTCGGTCGCTGGCTGACTGGTGCCGCCAGCAAAAGAGGAGATGGCAGTATCAATGATGTCTGCGCCAGCTTCCGCAACTTTCAAGTAAGTCATCTCAGCAATGCCGCTGGTGGCATGGGTATGGACTTCCAGCGGCAGATCGACCGCGTCTTTGATTCGGCTGACCAACTCGTAGCCGGTTTGCGGCGTCAAAACGCCTGCCATATCTTTGATACAGATAGAATCTGCGCCGAGGTCTGCCATTTTGTTGGCAAGGTCAACGAAGTAATCCACGGTATGGATCTGGCTAGTAGTATAAGAGATCGCCGTTTGACAGTGTCCACCGGCTGCTTTTGTGGCACGGATGGCAGTTTCCAAATTGCGGACATCATTTAAAGCATCAAACAAACGAAGAATGTCGATGCCGTTTTCGACCGATTTGGTCACAAAGTCAGCAACGACGTCATCGGCATAGTTTTTGTAGCCTAAGAGATTTTGTCCCCGTAAGAGCATTTGCAGTTTGGTCTTTTTCACTTCTTTGCGGATTGCGCGCAATCTTTCCCATGGGTCTTCATTTAAAAAACGCAGGCAAGCATCGAAGGTCGCGCCGCCACACATTTCAAGGGCATGATAGCCTGCTTGATCCATGGTTTTTAAAATCGGCAGCATATCGCTGGTAGGCATTCGCGTGGCGATCAGACTTTGTTGGCCGTCCCGCAAGACGGTTTCGGTAAATTGGATTTTTTTCATTCTTTCACTCTTTCCTGAATGATTTTACGGATCTGCTGCTGCATGTCTGCTACGCTATGGGTTCTAGAACGGCCACAAACTTTGGCGTCTTGTTCACAGATGTAGCAGCTTCTTGCAGGCAGTCCAATTTCGGTGCGGCTGATAGGTAAAAGCTGGTCTTGGGTTTTGGTTAAGACATCCAGATCCACCAACCGGCCGTAAGGATGATTGGTCTCAATCTGAACCATCATTCGTTTTAGTTCATAAGGATCTGTGGGCAGTACGAGATAATATTCTGGTCCGGTCTCCAAACTGCGGTAGAGGTTTGCCAGTGGAATTAGTTCCTTGACGACCTCTTCGATTTCCGTAATGAGTTCTTCAAAAACTGCGGTCAATGGGGCAGAATTTTTCACGGGACCAGGAATATTCATGGTGGCAACAAGTAATGCCGCTTTTTCATCTGCAGCGAGAAGCTCCCGTTGAAGGGAGCTTCTATTTTCTCGCGCCTGCAGCATGTCGGTTAGCGTCACAGGGGTTCCTGAAAATAGGGCATCAGACATTTTTGACCACATCAATGATCGTGCCATCGCGGTATTCGATCAAAGCGACGGTTTTTTCCCCGTACTTGATTGGTTCGGGTTGACCCACGATACTGTAGGCTTTTTCTTTTAGCTCTTCAATGGTGTATTGGGGAATATCCAATGCTTCAAAATGGCTGATCAGGTCTTTGCGAGCAGGATTGATGGCGATCCCGATTTCTGTGACAACGACATCAATGCTGGCGCCTGGCGTGACGATCGTGTTGACGGTATCGACGATCGTTGGGATCCGTCCCCGCACGAGAGGAGCGATCACTAAGCTCATTTTGCACGCCATACTGGTATCTGAGTGGCCGCCAGAAGCACCGCGGATCACACCGTCAGAACCGGTGATGACATTGATGTTGAAATTCGTGTCGACTTCCAATGCGGAAAGAATGGCGGTATCCAATTGATTGATAAACGCCCCTTTGCTTAACGGTGAGGCATACATATTGGCATCGATCTCGTAATGATTGGCGTTTTTCCCTAGCGATTGTGCGGAAGGATGATCGAAGTCTTGGACATCGATCAGTTTTTCCACTAATCCTTCTTCTAACAGTTCCACCATGGCATTGGTAATGCCGCCAAGGGCAAAGCTAGCTTTGATCTCATCTTTGATCATTGCTTCGCGTAAAAAACGAGAAACAGCTAATGCGGCACCACCTGTTCCAGTTTGGAAGGAGAAGCCTTGTTGGTAATAAGGCGAGCTGGTGATGACCTTGGCTGCATACTCAGCAATCAGCAATTCTTTTGGATTTTTGGTAAAGCGGGTCGCGCCTTTTGCGATCCCTGCAGGATCACCGATGGCGTCGACTTCCACGACATAATCGACATCCGTTTGGGGAATGCTGATTGGGGTATTTGGAAACGGCACAAGGGTGTCGGTGATGATCACGACTTGGTCGGCGTATTTTGCATCGACCATCGCATAGCCCAATGAGCCGCAGGTTGCTTTTCCGACAGTACCATTAGCATTGCCATACGCATCTGAGCTAGGCGCTCCTAAGAAAGCGACATCGATGTGGATATCGCCGGCGGCAATCGCACGAGCCCGACCGCCATGAGAACGGATAATGACTGGGGCATCCATAATGCCTTCGGAGATTGCGGCACCGACTTTGTCCCGCAGACCGCTGGAGGTGATATTGGTCACGACCCCAGATTTGATATGTCCGATCAATGGTTCATGGACATTGGCGATGGAACTAGGGGCAATCGCAAGATTCTTGATGCCCATTTTTGCGATCTCGTCCAAAACGAGATTCATGATAAAGTCCCCTTCGCGAAAATGATGGTGGAAGGAGATCGTCATGCCGTCCGTTAGCCCTGTTTTTTCAATGGCTTCACGAATACTGCCCACGACCTTGCTCTTGCCTGGCAGGACTGGCTCGATCTTGCGACTCGCTTCTTTGTAGGCATGGATATTGGCTGTTTCATTTTCAAAGACCCCGTATTGGTTGGCATAGCATTCAGGGATGTCTTTTCCTGCTTTGTTTAACACCATAATTACACTTCCTCCTCGGTAATCAATTTCGCTGCTTTGGCAAGGGCGATCACGCGTTCCGCTCGCTCAACGATTGGTTTATCGACCATTTTGCCATTCAAGGAGATCACACCAGAGCCTTTGCTTTCGGCTTCGCGAATGGCCCAGATCACTTCTTTGGCCTGTTGGATCTCGGCTTTTGAAGGCGCATAGATCCCATTGACTAGGGGAATCTGCCGTGGATTGATCACTGATTTTCCGTCAAAACCAAGTTGCTTGATGCGAGTCGTTTCAGCAATAAAGCCATCTGTGTCATTGATATCAGAAAAGACGGTATCGATAGCGGCGATCCCCGCAGCTCTAGCTGCATGCAAGATCATACTGCGGGCAAACAACAATTCTTGCCCATCTGGGTAGCGACGGGTTTTCATATTGGTGACATAATCTTCTGCCCCTAAAGCGATCCCGATCAAACGATCGGAAGCTGTAGCGATGTCTCGGGCATTTAAAACGCCTTCGGCAGACTCGATGGCAGCCATCATTTTGGTGGTTCCTACAGGCAGATCGTTTTCTTCTTCTACTTGTGTGATCACAGCGGCAACGTCAATGATGTCTTGGGCGGTTTCGGTTTTCGGTAGACGAATGACGTTGACCCCCGCTAGGACCATCGCTTCGATATCAAGGGCACCCACCGTGTCGAGGCCGTTGATGCGTACGACGGTTTCGATGGCAGAATAGTCAAAGGTTTTTAAGGCAAAATGCACCAGTGTCCGAGCGGAGTCTTTTTCATTCAAGGAGACCGCATCTTCTAAATCAAACATAACGGAATCGGCGCCATACAATGGTGCATCCCGTAGCATGGCAGCATTGGCTCCTGGTACAAACATCATCGTTCTTCTTAAACGTTCCATGTGTCGATCTCCTTCCAAGCATACTGTTCTTGTTCGGCGGCCCGATGAACGGCGGTCAGAGTTCGGGCTTTGATGGTACAGTCCAATGCGCCTTTATCGGTGGCAGTGATTTTGGCCTGTGTCACGCCTAGATGGTTCAGCGTCTCAAGGATGACGGCGCGAATTTGTTTGCCGAATTGTTTTTCGACACTGCTATCGAGGGTCAGCTCGATGGTTTGGGTTGTGGTAGGCTCGATCGCGATTAAGATATCACTGGATTCAACAGAGCCAGCAACCGCACTTTTTTTGATTTCCACTTATTATCACCTCTAAATATAGTTATGCTGCATTAAAAATGAGAACGTTGTTTCTGGTAAAAATTGCTGCAAGGAAAGTAAATCTTTTTCTGCAATCGCTTTCCGGACTTTTGTAGCCGAAACGGTTGATTGGTTGATCTTCAGACGGTCGATCACGATCAGTTCAAGCTCGGGTGAAAAAACGGCAGCCATTGCCTCGTTGTAGAGTTGGGTCACGGGCGAGTAAGGCTCTGAGCCTACAAAACGCGTAGTGATCGTCAACAGCGGGGCAATTTTTTCTTTGAAGAGGGTTGCATCAAAGGCGGCTTGTTTTTTGGCGATCGCCTCAGGTGCTTGCTCTTTCAAGAAATAACTGGGAAAGACCGCCGAAGAGACGAGATAGTTGTTGGTCGTCAGCACCGTTACATTTGGCAGATGAGCCACACCATCCGTCACCATCTGCAGCCGTTCGCTGGCAGAAAATTGCGAGCGGTCTTCTGATAAAACGAACACATAAACCTGTTCTTTTTGACTCGCAGCCGTTTCGACTAAGTACAAATGTCCTTTAGTAAAAGGATTAGCGTTCATGACGATCGCGCCGTTGTTTTGTCCAATTCGCTGCCGTTGCAGCTGTTGGGCATAGCTTTCAAAAGAAGGAACGCCTTGTTCCATGAACAAGATGTCTTGTGCTGCCAGCACTTCACGAAACCCGAGGGATTCAAAAAACAGGCGGTTTTTCGGTGCTGTATAGACGAAGGACTTGGTGAAGCCTTCGTCTTTGATATGATCGCTAAGGTGCGAAATCAATTGCGTCAACAGCTGTTCGGAGCGTCTTTTTTCACAGACCACTACATACTTGATGATATTGGCATAGCAAGAAGCAGTAGCAATCAAGGTTTGCTGGTCAAAAATGCCAACGGTATAGGCTACCTCTTCACCGACGGCTAAGCCAGCACGGGTGATCAATTTTTGCCATTGCAAAAAGACTTCTGGATCTTTTTGCAGCCAGATTCTTTTCAGGGTATACATACAATGCCTTCTTTATTTTTTTACTGGGAAGAGCTTCGACAAAAGCAAGGATGCGAAGTAGATGATCAGGATCACGACAAAGACGCCGCCCCAACCGAATAACAACAATTCAAATGAAGTCAGTAAATCTTGACTCATAGTTTTCCTCTCCTTTCTAGTGACCTAAGCAATCAGTGCCAGCAGTAAGCCACCGGCGATGACCGAAGCAATCTGTCCTGAAACGTTGGCACCGGCTGCATGCATCAAAATAAAGTTTTGCGGATCTTCATCTGTCGCCATTTTTTGGATGACCCGACTAGACATTGGAAACGCAGAGATACCAGCGGCACCGATCATTGGATTGATTTTTTCTTTACGGAACAAGTTCAGCACTTTCGCAAACAACACGCCGCCGACCGAGTCCATCACGAAGGCAACCAGCCCTAAACCAATAACCATCAATGTATCGACTTGTAAGAATTCTTCATATTGCATTTTCACAGAAATTGATAAACCTAGGAGGATACTAATGATATTCACTAGTTCATTTTGAGCAGTGATGGACAAGCGATCCAAGACACCACATTCCCGCAAGAGATTCCCGAACATCAAAAATCCAACCAGTGGCAATGAAACAGGCGCAATCAACCCTGCTACGATCGAGATCACGATCGGGAACAAAATTTTGGCCGTTTGCGAAACTTCGCCGGCACGATACGACATACGAATTTTTCGTTCATGCTTGGTCGTCACTGCTTTGATGGCAACCGGTTGAATGATCGGTACTAGCGCCATGTAAGAGTAAGCTGCTACCATGATCGCACCCATATATTTCGAGTTCAGCGTATTTGCGACAAAAATCGAAGTCGGACCGTCAGCAGCGCCGATGATCCCGATGGAAGCTGCGTCGTTTAAATCAAAACCAAGCAACACGGCAACGATGATCGTAAAGAAGATCCCGAATTGCGCAGCAGCGCCAAACAACAAAAGAAATGGATTTTGCAGCAAGGGACCAAAATCGATCATCGCGCCAATCCCGATAAACAAAAGCAAGGGGAACAATTCAGTTGAGATCCCCATATCAAACAATACTTGGAACGGGCCAGCTTCTCCGCCAGCACTTAACACACCTGAGTTCGGGAAGTTCACTAACAACGTGCCCAATCCCATGGGTACTAATAAGGTCGGTTCATATTCTTTCTTGATCCCCAAATACATTAATAGACCACCGATGAACATCATAACGATCCGTCCCGGCTCCGATCCTAACCCGACTACACCTTCAATTAACGTTTCCACTACGTCACTTCCTTTTCAATAAATTAGCCGATCGTAATCAGCAGTTCTCCTGGGTTGACCATGTCGCCCGCATTGACTGCAATCGCAACCACGGTTCCTGCTTTTGGTGCCACGATCTCATTTTCCATCTTCATGGCTTCTAAAATCATCAACGACTGATTTTCTTGTACAGTATCACCTACATTGACCAAGAGACGTAAAATCGTTCCCGGCATCGGAGAATGAATCGGCTCGCCATCAGCAGGAAGCGTAGCTGGCGCTGGCTGCGGTGCTACTTCTGGTTCTGGTGTGCTGACTGCCTCTGGTTGAGCAGGTACCGCTGCGGGAGCCGGTGTTGGCACTGCTGGGGCAGGAGCGGTAGGTTGCGGCGCACCGATTTCTTCCATTTCGACAAGGTATTCTTGCCCATCGATCGCTATTTTAAATTTACGTAACATGTTTTTCCCTCACTTGTTTTCATTTTTTTTGGCTATTTTTTTGATTGTGAACTGAGAATCAGGCAGCTCTCCTGCGGCAATACTGGCAGCAATCAGGGCGACTCGCCTAAAATCAGGATTACGCTTCTCAATTCTTCGAATGACAAACTGACTTTCAGGGTAACATTCAGCCCCTAGTGCGGCGGCTATCAGACTGACTAATGGATAATCTTCTGCAGGCGCTGGCTGATAGCTCGACACTTCTTGCCAATCAGACGCGGGTGGATCCGTTATCATTTCCTGTGGCTTCAAAGGGGAGCTGACAGCCGCATCAGGTTCATCATGCGTTTTTTTGAACAATCTTTTAATAAGATTCATGGGTTTCTCCTTTCTCAATGATTCGTTCCCTTTCATTATAGAAACTCCCGTTCAATCAGCGAGATTTATTTCGGCTAAAAATTGTTTTTTCAGTGTTCCTTTTTTTAAAAAAGAGCGAAAAACCGAGATAAACGTTGATTTATCAAGGTTTTTATTGCGTTAATATTCTGTTAAGAACTTTTTAAACGAAAAATAAGATTTGAAAAGAGAAATTGTTTTTTTGCTGTTCTTTTTTTAAACGGGTCTTTTTTTCTATTTCTTGATTGTTTATTCTTAGACGTGTAAAGCATTCAATAACATTATTTCCTTTAAGAAAAGAAAAAGATTCACAAACTAGTGACGCTTGTCGCTAACAAATTACGGGCCTGTAATTTTTTTAAAATGTTTTTTGATAACGCTTACACATTTCGGTGCATGAAAGGAAGAAGAAAATGTTCTTAACGATTTTATCCTATGCTATGATTATTGTCTTCATGTTCGTCATCATGAAGAAAAAAATGTCACCCTTTACATCCTTAGTAATTATCCCATTACTATTTACCCTCGTTGCGATGGTTGCTGGTGTTTCAGAAAAAGGCAATATCGGTGATTTTGTCCTTGAGGGAATCTCCACCACAGCCAACACAGGGATCATGTTGCTGTTTGCGATTTTGTACTTTTCCATTATGTTGGATGCGGGATTGTTTGATCCAATCACGAAAAAAATGATTTATTTTGCTAAAGGCGATCCGATGAAAGTCTTGATGGCAACGGCAGTCGTTGCCGCTGCAGTCTCTTTGAACGGTGATGGAACGACCACGACCTTGATCTGTTGTTCTGCGTTTATTCCCATCTATAAGAAGTTGAATATGAAAATGATGAACCTTGGTGTCTTGATCATTTTGCAAAACACCATCATGAACTTGTTGCCATGGGGCGGACCGACTGCTCGGGCAATGGCCGTGCTGGAAGTTGATGCGGATATTCTTTCTTATTTGTTGCCAGGAATGATTTTGTCTCTGCTCTATGTGGTATTCTTTGTAGCTCGCAGAATGGGGATCCAAGAACGGAAACGTTTAGGAGTTACCGAGCTGACGAACGATGAGATTTTAGAAATGACAACTGTGACTGATCCTGATACATTAGCGATCCGCCGTCCGAAAAACTTTGTCTTCAACGGTATCTTAACGATCGTCTTGATTGGCTGGTTAGTAGCAAGCTCCTTTATCTCTAGTATCGCTTTACCACCAATCTTGTTATTCCTAGTAGGTACGTGTATCGCATTGATGGTCAACTACCCAGTCTTGAAAGACCAGTCGTCACGGATCGGTGCCAACGGTGGTGACGCCGTGCAAGTCGTAATTTTAGTTTTTGCAGCAGGCGTCTTCATGGGCTTGTTCCAAGGCTCAGGGATGGCAACGGCTTTGGCGAATAGCTTCACGCAAATCATCCCTAAACAATTGGCTGGTTTCTGGGGCTTAGTCATTGCCCTGATTTCTGCACCTGGGACCTTCTTTATTTCCAATGACGGATTTTACTTTGGGGTCCTGCCAGTCTTAGCAGAAGCAGGTCGTTCGTATGGTTTCACCAATATGCAGATGGCCTTAGCCTCTTTAATGGGCCAAGCGTTCCACTTGTTAAGTCCATTGGTTGCCTTCATCTACTTGCTATTGCGCTTGACGGGCTTAGATATGGGGCAATGGCAAAAAGAAGCTGCGAAATACGCACTGGGGATTTTCGTGATCTTCGTCGTTACGATCGTGCTATTAGGTCACATGCCGTTTTATATTCCACAGTAATTTCATACAGAAACTATCGAGCAGGCTGCCATTTTGCTCGGTAGTTTTCCTTGTTTATCGATAAACTTATTTTTTCCCAAAAATCTCATTTGTTTTTAGTATGATAGGAGTAAATCATGAATCCAATTATTGATGCAGTAAATAAAAATCTGGATCTGACCAAAAATAAACCATTAAAAGATTTGATCTATGAAGCATTCAAAAAAACCATCATTTTAGGAGATATTCCCGCAGGCTCTCGCATCAATGAGAAAGAATTTTCCGATACGCTAAATATCAGCCGAACCCCGATTCGTTACGCCATGACTCAGCTCGTGGCTGAAAAACTGGTGGAGCATGTGCCAAAAATCGGCATCGTCGTAAAAGGGATCAGTATTAAAGATGCTTATGAGATTTACGATATCCGTAAATCATTGGATACGTTAGCGACCATCAAAGCGATGGACTTGATGACTGAGGAAGATTTCCAGGAGATGCGCTGCTTGTTAGAACATGGCGAACAGCTGAATCGTGAGGATGATGTGGATGGGGTCTTGAAAAACTTTTCGGACTTCAATGCGTTTATTTACGAAAAAAGTCAAATGCTGCGGTTAAAAAGTATCGTGCTAGATCTGCAAGCGTACCTCGTGTATTTTCGTGACATTGCGATTCGCTCTTCTAGAAGAAGGGATGCGGCATTGGCGGAACATTGGCTGATTTATCGCGGCATGAGAACCAATGACACGGAACAGATCACGTTGTTGACCCATGAACATTTGGATCACTCCCTGCAATTTATTCTTGCTGAAATGGAGCGAAGAAAAATTGACTGATTCCCGTCTTTTTACCGCCAGCAACTATGCAGTCAATGCGCTGCACTATGAGGTAGCGTTAGCACCCAAGCCTGGTTTAGTAGATCCTTGCTCCTCTGGTGCGCATCAGGACATGAATGTGTTTACCTTTATCAACAGTATCACTTGTTTGGCGCCGTTTTTTCAGCGCTATAGCCAAGCGGGCTTTGCCCATACAGGCTCGCTGATCCAGCTATTTGACCAGTTACGAGAGATCGGTCAAGAAGCAGAAGAAGCGATGCTTCAGGCAACCAAAGGCATCAATACCCACAAAGGGGCAAATTTTTCCTTTGCAGTTTTGTTGGGGGCGACAGGAGTCTATTATCAACAAAATGGCAAGGCGGAGCTGACGGCTGAAGATACCAATCAGATCCTGCAGCTTGCCGCTGATATCTGCCAGCATTTGGTCAAGCAAGACCTGCAGCAAATCACCCACAAAGACCAATTGTCTTATGGAGAAAAAAATTATTTGACCTACGGCACGATGGGGATTCGTGGAGAAGCTGCAGCTGGGTATCCAACGGTCAAAAAACTGCTGGAGTACTTGCGGCAGCAATCGCAAAAAAACTCCGTTTCCTTGTTGCGCGGATTGGTCTATCTAATGAGTGAAACCGAAGACAGCAACCTTGTCCATCGAGGAGGTTACGAGGCGATGAAGACCGTGCAGCAGGAGATGCAAAAAATTCACCAAGCCAATCTGTCAGATACAGACTTGCTTCGTGAATTAACGATCTATGATCAAGTATTGATCGCACGCCATTTGAGTCCCGGCGGCTCGGCGGATCTTTTAGCATTGGCGCTTTATTTCTTGCAGCTAGAAGGCGTCTCCTTCTGGTAAAAAGGTATAGCCGATCCCCCAAACGGTTTTTAAAAAGCGGGCGTGCTTCGGCTCATCTTCAATTTTGTTTCGCAGATGATTGATAAAAACCATCACGGTATTGGCATCGAATTGGCCATCTTGCCAGACATTGCTGTAAATCTGTTCTTTCGAGAACACTTGATCTGGATTTTCCATGAAAAAGCGCATCAGCATGATTTCTTTTGAAGACAACTTGATGGGCTGATCATTTTTGAAAAACTGATAGCGTTTTTGGTCAAAACGAAACATGCCGCTGCACAGATCGCCTTCCGGTTTGGCGATCCCTTTTTCTCGCAGCACGTTGCGGCGATCAAGAATCGAAACGATTTGTGCTTTTAAGAGTGCTGGTGAAAAAGGCTTCGTAATGTAGTGATCGGCGCCAATCTCATAGCCGTTGATCATGTCTTTTTCGTCACTTTTTCCGCTCAAAAAAACGATCGGCACCGTGGGGTTTTCTTCCCGAATCAGTTGTGCCAAATGATAGCCGTCATTTTCATGCTCTAAACTGATATCCAGTAAAAAAAGATCAAAGCTGACACGAGAGTTGATCGCAATCGTTTTTTCAACGGAATCGGTCTGGTAGATCAAAATACCCGTCGACTGTAAAGATTTCCAAATCAGCCGCCGAATGGCAGGGTCATCATCAACGATTAAAATTTTTTCATCTCGCAAAATATCCGCCTCCTGTATCAATAGTATTATAGTAAATATGAAAGGGGTTTACAATGAAACCGCCATCAAAGTTTTGGCTGTATTTAAGTGTGGTCGCTACCTTATTCATTACACTGATTGGACTTATTTTTACCTTTACAAGTTATAAAAGCGCACAAAGACAAGCTGAAACCGTCGGGTTGCGGCAGTTGGAAACGGTCAACCAAGCGGCGATCAAGCTGATCAGCCGCAGTATCGAATCGTACCACATGGCTCTTGCCAATTATGCCGATGACCACCTCGAAGGCGCCGCCTTGGCTGACTTGCAGCGGCCTTTAACGTTACCAGTGATCAATTCTGCGAACAATGCCATGGTCGGATTGTTTTTGATCAACCAACAAGGTCAGGTCATCGCCCAAAATACCGCAACGGCGGTCAATAAACCAGAAGATCCGCCGGTGCAAGAATTGTTATTCAAAGACCCATCCTTAGACAAAGTATTGGCAGGACGGCAGGTACAAAATGGGCAAGTCTATTTTGATGGCAAGCAGGCCTATTTAAATGTGTATCAGTCCCTAACCCTTGACGACAAAGAAGCGGTTCTTGTGATGCCTTTGAATCTGCAGCGCATGTATCATCATGAATTTACCACCGATCGCAATGTTTCCGGCTATACGATGGTCAAAAACGCCGATATGCGGATCGTTATGCACCCATCGGACGAACAAATTGGTTTTTCCATCGTTGAGAGCCGCAAAAAAGAATTTCCAGAGCTGGATTTCACCGATCTTGAGCGCTTGGAGCAAGAACAAATCGACAATGAAGAAGGCACCTCCGTCTATTATTCTTATTGGTGGAACGAAGAAACACTGCAAAAAGTGCTGAAATTGGCTGCTTATCAATGGATCACCATAGGCGACAGTCGGCTGATCGTCGCTAGCAATGCCGATTTTTTGGAGCAAAGCGGTCTCTTTTTACAAGACAACTTGATTTTGATCGGCCTACTGGGTTTGTTGTTTGTCATTATGATTTTATTGACCGTCCTGATCAAAAACTACATGAAACGCAATCAAGCCTATGTCGAAAACCAAGCATTGAAAGAACGACAACGGCTGTTAAAAGAAAAGCACGAAATCGAAAAAAACATTTTGCAAGAATCAAAACTGGAAACCATTGGCTTGCTAACGACCTCGATCGTCCATGACCTAAACAACTTTTTGACGCCAATGATTGGTCATCTGCAATTGCTGATCGAGGAAAACCAACACGATGAAGTCTTGATGGAGGATTTGCAAGAAGTCTGCAAAGCAGCAGAAAAAGGCAAAGAGTTATCTAGCAATGTGCTGCGTTTTTCGAAACTCGAAAGTGCCGACAAAAATGTGCAGTCAATTGCCGCCACCTTGACAGAGGCCATCGATACTATGCGTGCGCTGTTGCCAAAAGCCTTTTCCCTTACGTATGATATCCAAGAAGTAGGATATGCCGTCTACGAGAAGATCGATCTGCAAGTCATTATTTACAATTTGTTGATGAATGTATACCAAGCAAATGCCGATTGCAGCATTCGCTTGAGCCGCACTTCGACAGAAAGCGCCACCTTTCTGTTTCGTAAGCAAGCTTTCTCCGCGCAACAGGAGTTTGCTTTGATCGAAATCTCCGACAACGGTCCCGGCATACCAGAAGCGATCCAAGAAAAAATCTTTACCCGCTTTTTCACGACCAAGAGTGCCACTGGCGGTACTGGTCTAGGACTCTTCACTGTCTCTTCGATCGTGGAAAAAAACGATTGGTTGATTGATGTTACAAGTACGCCTAAAGGAACCACCTTTTATATTGGTATCCCTCTAACTGATCCCGAAAAAGCCGCTGAAAGTAACTGATCCAATGGGGTGGTTTCAGTGGTCTTTTTCTTGGGTATGTTGGAAGGCATTGATTTTTTGCAGGACTAGCAAGACGAGTACCAAAACAAAGATCGCTAAAGCAAAAAATAGGGCATCGTTCGCCATACCTTCCGTCAACAATAACTCGCGCAAAATCGCAGTAATGCTGATCAGAATCAAGTAACGGACGGGAATATGGTGTCCGTCCTTCATATACCGCAGCAACATCAAAATGATTTCTAATAAAATGAATAACGTGGCAATTTCTTCAATCAAAAAGGACAGGTGGGGCGCTTCACTTAAGGGAAAGAGCGTCGTGCTGATCATAAAAATCGCTTTTCCCATAAAAATCAAGACGACAACGACTAAGATCGCCAACATGCTATCAATACAAATACTGATCACTCGCTCGAACATTCGGGTCAATTTTTCCATTCGCCACTCCATTTCTGCTTTTTCTTTTATTATACAAAAGAAGACGCAGAGCAAAGGGAAAAGAACAGAGAAAGAACAATCGCGGCCATATCTTTTTGACCGTAAGCTTAACGATCCTTCTATGAGCGTGTCTTTTGTGATAGCTTTCAATAGCAGAAAGTAGCGAGAAAAATATATTATCTTTTTTCGGCAAAATTAGAAAACAATGAGAATCAATAGTTAAAATATACACAAATTATTACGGGACACTTAGTTTCTTTTTTTGTTACAATGGTTAAATAAAATAGAACGCTGTTAAAATGTTGCTTAAACAATGTTTTTGTCGCTATCGAATAGAAAAATAGTCCGATCGCAAGATGTTTATCATTGTTAATAAAGTAACAAGTTGGCAGAGTTCGCAAGAAAAATGCTGCTTTTCTTATCGTATATGACGGGGATCAGTGAGGAGAAAAGAGCAAGAAAAACGGAGGGAAACAAATGAAAAAAAGTGGATGGTCAAAATGGGTGATTGGGGCAGCCTCATTATTGTTGCTTAGTGCATGTGGCGCCGATGGCGGAACAAAAGCCAGCAGCAGTGCGGCAAGCTCTTCTTCAGAAAGTGAAGTCACTTCAGGTGCTTCCCAACAAGAGTATACCGATCCAGCAGAGTTAAAAGATCAATATGATATCGTCATCGTTGGTGCTGGCGGTGCAGGGATGGCAGCAGCCTTGTCGGCTAAAGATGCTGGAATGAATCCAGTCATTTTAGAAAAAATGCCGATCGCAGGCGGAAATACCTTGAAATCTTCTGGCGGAATGAACGCATCAGAAACCAAGTTCCAAGAAGCCCAAGGCATTGAAGATTCCAATGAACTATTTTTTGAAGATACCCTAAAAGGTGGTAAAGGAACCAACGATCAAGATCTGCTGCATTATTTAGTAGACAACTCTGCTTCAGCGATTGATTGGTTGGATTCAATGGGGATCACTTTAGACAATATCAGCTATAGCGGCGGTGCCAGTGTAAAACGGATCCATCGTCCTCACGACGGTTCAGCAGTCGGTACGTACTTGGTGGATGGTTTGTTGAGAAACATTCATGAGCAAGAAATTCCTTTATTTGTAAATGCTGATGTGACAAAAATCAATGAAACAGACGGCAAAGTCACTGGCGTCAACGTGAAAATCAATGGCGAAGAAAAAGAAATCGCTGGTGATGCAGTGGTTGTTACTACTGGTGGTTTTGGCTCCAACAAAGAACTGATCGAAAAATATCGTCCAGATCTGAAAGGCTATGTCAGCACGACTTCTGAAGGAAGTACAGGCGATGGCATCAAGATGATCGAAGAATTAGGCGGCGCAACGGTTGATATGGATCAAATCCAAGTCCATCCAACAGTGGTTCAAGATACAGGTATGTTGATCAGTGAAACCGTTCGTGGAGAAGGCGCCATTTTGGTGAACCAACAAGGGGAACGTTTCTACAATGAATTAGAAACCCGCGACAATGTTTCAGCTGCTATTACGGATCTGCCAGAAAGCTATGCCTACTTGATTTTTGACAATGCGTTAGCAGGTAGAGCCAAACAAGTCGATTACTACAAAGAACAAGGTGTAGTGGTAGAAGCCGACACCATCGAAGCCTTAGCTGAAAAAATCGATGTCGATCCAGCAACCTTGAAGAAAACTTTAGATACATGGAACCAAGCAGTGGCAGACAAAGCCGACAAAGATTTCGGTCGTGAAACGGCGATGGACTATGATTTGACGGAAGGACCATTCTATGCGATTCAAATTGCACCTGGGATCCACCATACAATGGGCGGCGTCAAGATCAATACGAAGACCCAAGTGTTGAAAGAAGATGGCACACCAATTACTGGCTTGTATGCAGCAGGTGAAGTGACCGGCGGTATCCACGGACAAAATCGAATCGGCGGCAATGCTGTAGCCGACATTATGGTCTTTGGTCGCCAAGCAGGCGCGCAATCCTCTGATTATGTGAAAGAAAACGGGAAATAAGCGGCTGTTTTTTCCTAAAAAAGATCGTCTATAAAGAAATAAACTTGGAACGAATCCTCTTAAGCGATTAGGAGGAGAATCGTTTCAAGTTTTTTTGTATTTCTAACTGAAAGGACGAAAAACTAGTCATTATAATCTTATAATGATTAATTCGTTTATCATACATATATAAATAAACTATTTATAAATGTAGGGTTTGCTTTTCAATGAATCGGAATCAAGGAATAAACGGATAGGATTGGTTTATTCGATGATAAAAAATTTTAGGAGGCAGATTATGAAAAACGCATTGGTAAAATGGTCGGTCGGGGTGGCAATCTTACTTGGAGGGACCTTGTTCTTCACGGGGAAACAAGTATTTGCTCATGGTTATGTGGAATCACCGGTCAGTCGGGGCTATCAAGGGTCTTTGGATCGCAATACGTTAGGGTGGAGCGCTGCGTTTGAGAAATACGGCAATGTCATTTCAAACCCACAATCATTGGAAACTAAAAAAGGCTTTCCAGAAGCAGGACCAGTAGATGGTCGCATCGCTTCAGCAGATGGTGGACTCGGACAAATCGGGGACTTTGTTCTTGATGAACAAGGAACCAATCGTTGGACCAAACAAGACATCAATCAAGGACCATTGCGGGTCAACTGGCATTATACAGCGCCTCACAAGACCACAAAATGGCATTACTATATCACGAAACCAGGATGGGATCAAAACGCGCCACTTTCAAGAGATAGCTTGGAATTGATCGCTACTGTGAATCACGATGGATCGGCTGCCAGCAATAGCCCAAGCCATACCATTACCATTCCAGAAAATCGTCTCGGTTACCATGTCATTTTAGCGGTCTGGGATGTTGCCGATACGCCAAATGCCTTTTATAACGTGATCGACGTTAACGTTTCTGGTTCAACAGTCATTCCTGAAAAACCAGCAGCACCGGCAAATGTCCGCTCAGAACGAGTGACTAGCAGCACGGTGGCTTTAGCATGGAACGGTCAAACCGATGCGAAAGAATACAACGTGTATCGCGATGGTGCCTTAGTGGCAACGACTACTGAGCCAACCTTTACCGACACGCAATTAAAAGCCAACACAACCTATAGCTATCAAGTAGAAGCTGTCGGCTTTACGGCGTTAGTTTCAGAAAAAAGTGCTGCAGTGAAAGTGACTACCTCAGCAGACAATCAAGTCGAAACCCCTTCGACACCAGGCAACCTGCATCAAATGAGCGTGACAGACAGCAGCGTTTCCTTAATGTGGCAAGCATCGACTCATACAAATGGGATCGCTGGATATGATGTTTACCGCAATGGCGTCAAAATTGCTACGGCCACAGGAACAACCTATGAAGACACGAATCTAGCAGCGGATACAACCTACAATTACCAAATCAAAGCAATCAGCAAAACGGGCGAACAATCCGCTTTCAGTAACCAGCTGAGCGTGAAAACCAATGCCAAAGAAGAAACGGAAACACCTGGAGGCGGGGAGTCAGAATACCGTGTGTGGAAACTAGGTACTTTCTCTGCACCAGAAGTGTATACAAGCGGTGAAATCGTGAGCCATAAAGGCAGCAATTATGTCGTGATTAACACCCACTCAAATTACGGGGACACCACTTGGTCTCCTGATCAAGCACCAACCTTGTTTCAGAAGCTGTAACCCTTGAATGAATCAGTAACGCAAGAGCAGTGCGGTGGCACTGCTCTTTTTGACTCTTTTATGAGGAAATGATTGAACCTTTGTTTGATTCGTGCAACCAATTGGACGAATTCGTTTGAGGAATGCAAAAACAGGTGCTGCTATGCATCATGCGTAGCAGCACCTGTTTTTTGTTCTTGATCAAGAATAGAAGAAACGGATCAAGATCCCACCTAAAATCAGCACGATCGCACCACATAAACGGTTGGCCATTTGGGCAAAAGCAATCATTTCCATTCTATCAGAGGCAGACAATACAGCGATATTGCCTGTTCCCCCCATGGAGTTGTTGATCATACCGGCGCCAATTGCGGTTTCAACGGGGTACATCCCCAATACCATCCCGAAGAACCAGCTGGCAGCCCCCATAGATACGACACTGGTTAGGCAAAGCACGACAAATTGCCAAGTAAAGGCAGAGGCCAATGTTGACAGATCGATCAATGCCAAACCAATCCCCGCCAAGACCGCGTGGGTCAAATTCGTCATCACAACATTGTTGAACATCACCACAGAATCTTCGAGTTTCTTAGGGACAATGTTCAAGGCTTTTAGAATAAAGACAATCACGATCATAAAGGCATACTCGTGAATTTTAGGGAAAAAGTCGCTTAAAATCGCACCAACGACCAACAGTGAGAAGGAAAAGAGCATCCCGACCCCGATTTGTTGGGCATCAAGCGTTATTTTTGGTTTTTCTAATTCTTCTTTCGTGGCATTGATCAGTGTACCATGGCCATTGTATTTGGTTTTAGCAAAGGCCTTAGCGATAAATAAAGCACCAATAATGGCAAGAATATTCCCGAAAGTAACTGCTGGCGCTAATTGAGAAAAGATGGCAGCTTGATTGCCGTTTGCCAAGCCATCAGCATAAATTTGTGAAAGTGGGGTGATTCCCGCACCCATCCCGCCAGACATCATTGGTAGAGAGACATACATCACCGAATCAGCAAAGCCATTGCCTAGCAGCATACCGACAAGGCCGACGGAGAAAAAGCCTACTACCATAGTGATCAAAGCAACGGGAATGAATTTCGTAGAAGCTTTCACCAACAAATTACGGTTCATCCCTAAAATCGAGCCGCAAATCAAAGCGGCAATATAGAAATCAAGAAAGCCAAAACCGCCCCCCATGAAGTCACTGACCGCGTCAATGACTTTCGTGGGTACGAGATGGAAGGAGGCTAAAAGGGTGGCACCAAGCAGGGTAAAAACTGACCCGCCGCCAAGATAAGAATTCATGATCGGGAGTTTTTCCCCAATGAAATACAGCAGGTGTCCTAAGGCAACCAGTAAAATGGTGATCCCAACCATATTTAATGGCAACTTGTCTAAGGCAATCGCACTGAATATGACAACCATGAAAAAGAGATACAAGGGAAGACTAATTCCCGAAATCGTCATCGTTTTTAATTTATTCATTTTTCAGACCTTCCTAGTATGTTGGATACCATTTGAGATTTTGGACAGCTTTTGCCATATCGGTTTCTTGCGCTTGGGCTAACCCTTGTTCTTTGGCTTTATTGGCAACTGCTTCAGCCACTTTGATAGAAACGTCCGCAACGTATTCAAATGGTGGAAGAACTGGTGCACCGGGTTGGCTCAAGTCAACCAAACCACTTAATGAGTGAGCAGCGGCACCAATCATTTCATCGGTCAAGAGAGAGGCTTCTGAAGCCAACATACCTAACCCTAGACCAGGATAGATCAAGGCGTTGTTTGCTTGACCGATTTGGTAGTCGACCCCTTTGTATTGGATCGTTCCTGAAGGGACACCGGTTGCCACAAAGGCTTTTCCATCAGACCATTCGATTACTTGTTCAGCCGTTGCTTCTAATTTTTTGGTTGGATTCGAGATAGGGAAAATCACTGGACGAGCAGTGTTTTCACACATCGCTTCCACAACTTCTTTGGTAAAGGCACCGGCATTGGTTGAAGTACCGACCAAAATCGTTGGTTTTGCGACTTTAATGACATTGATCAATTGCGTCATATCGCCAGCATTGGCAAAGTCAGCCCGTTTTTTGGCAAATGGTTTTTGTGCAGGAGTCAAATCGGACATATCATCGAACAAAAGCCCTTGTTTGTCAACCATAAAGAAATGATTGTAGGCTTCTTCTTCTGAAAGACCTTCGCTGACCATTTCGGCATGGACACGGCTGGCAATCCCGGCACCAGCGGAACCACCGCCATAACATAAGTAGACTTGATCCGTTAATTTTTCACCTGTAATATCTAATGCGCCGAAGATACCGCCCAGTACAACGATTCCCGTTCCTTGGATATCATCATTGAAAGTTGGAATCGATTGTTTGTATTTGTCCAAAATCGTTGCAGCATTTGAACGGCCAAAGTCTTCCCAATGCAAGTAAAGTTTAGGGAACAATGATTCTGCCGTTTGAACAAATTGATCGATGAATTGGTAATAGGCATCACCGTAGACACGTTCTTGCCGATTGCCTAGATACAAATGATCCTCTAACAATTCTTTACGGTTGGTCCCAGCATCGATCACGATTGGTAAAACAGAAGCAGGGTCGATCCCAGCAGCTGCTGTATAAATCATCAATTTACCGACAGAAATATCGACACCTTGGACACCCCAGTCACCAATCCCAAGAATCCCTTCAGCGTCAGTGGCTACGATCAAGCGAATGTCCCGATCGCCAGCGGCATTTTTCAACGTTTCTTCGATGTTTTCTGGATGATTGATATCTAAGTATGCTGCATATTGAGGATCAACGAATAGGCGGCTGTAATTTTCAATGGTGTCAGCAATCGTTGGATCGTAGACGATCGGATTGAATTCAACGATATGTTGGTTGAACAAATAGTAGAACAATGTCCGATTGGTATTAAAGATCTCCATTAAAAAGTGACGTTTTTCAATGTCGGATTCTTTGGTGACATATTGTAAATAGGCTTGTTCTGCTTGTTCTTCGATCGTTTGTACGTGAGGGGGCAATAAACCGATCAACCCTAGTTCTTTTCGTTCTTCTTGCGTAAACGCGGTTCCTTTGTTTAAAAATGGGTTATTTAAAATGTCATGTGCTTTCATTATGTTCCTCCAATAGGTGTATTTTGAGTACTCGTTCATTTCCATTAGCTACTTTAATCCTCGGACAGAATTATAGTCAACTATCGGTGGTATAATAAAAATTATTTATAACAAAACCGATGCGAGCTTGAATCGGCTAAGGGAGAAATCAGACGATGAACATACGAGATTTAGAATACTTTAACGCTTTGGCAGAGATGCTTTCTTTTACGCAAGTGGCGCATAAATTTGCTGTCAGTCAACCAACCGTCAGCTACGCTATCAAACGCTTGGAAGAGCATTATGGCTGTGATTTGATCGCTCGAGAAGCCTCTCATCGCTCCATCTCATTGACGACAGAGGGGGAAATTTTGAAGGCTCATGCGCAATATATCTTAGATGAATTTGTGACCTTGGACCGAGCCATCGACCATGCTAAAAACAATCGGACCCACATCGGTTTGCCGCCAATCATTCGTTCCAAAGTCTTTTCAAAACTCTTAGATGAAAAAGAGATCATCCGCTTTATTTCGAAATTTCACTTGGTATCTGGGGGATCCAATGAATTGCTTTCAAAACTATTATCAGGAAAAATCGATTTCAGCTTGTTGGGCAGTGTCAATCCCCTCGTCCACCCGAATCTGCAGGTGAAGTTGCTGCACCAGCAAGAGTTTTTTATCTTTGTGTCAAAAGAAAATCCATTGGCAGAAAAAAAGGAAATCTCATTCGAAGAAGCTGCTGAATATCCCTTTATCCTATTGGAAAAAGGCTATACCCATATGCGCGCCTTTCAGAATTTAAGTGAGAAATCAAAGAAGAAGCCAGAAGTCCCCTTTTATTTTTCAGACGTCCAGACGATTGGCCAACTGGTCAGTTCCAATATAGGCATTACCCTGATGACGGAATTTCCCGTGTTTCAAGAAATGGAAGGCTTAGTGAAAATACCACTGGTCCCTGAAGATAAGGAGATCTTTTATATTCAATATGCCTACTTAAAGAGTGCGATGTTGAATCAAGAGGTCCAGAAGTTGATTAGGATCTTGGATGAGCTGTCTTGGGAGGATGAAGGGTGAGGAATGGGGGTTTCTTGAGGTAAGGTCAGAGAAAAATGGTGTCGGTATGTGTTCTTGAGCTGCTGAAATAAAAGGGATCTTTCAACGTGGAAAAAACAAATGGATGGTTCCTTTAAACGATGAAACGAGAAAAAAATTCCTTTACTTAGACCGTTCTTATCGCATGAAAAAACGCTGGAAGCCTTGATAAATATCGGTTTTTAGCGTGGGTTTTTGGTATAATAGTAGGACAGTAAAGTTTGTGACGGTGGCTATCTTTTGAAAGGTGGTGGTGCTTATGAAAGTAAGTGTTCACTCTTTAGAAAGGAGAAGCCTTTTGTCTGTAGCTGAAGCATTAGGGCTAATGATTAGTTTCGGTTCTTTAATCGCAACGATTATCTTTGGCATCCTAACTGCAGCAAAAAACGACAAAAAAAAGTAACCAGTCACTAAACTTTGGCGAGTTGACTGATTACTAAAATAATATAAAACTTGCCACCGTCTTAAACGGTGCTGTAGGGGAGTTGTTCACGCAACTCCTCTTTACACAGTAATTATAGCAAGATTTCGGTGAGATATCAATCATTGACGCTACAGACGTGCTATTGCACGTCTATTTTTTTGCCCTCCTAAGTGGTGGGGAGCAGCTGGAAGGTGGAGGGCAAAAAAGATCGCTTTTCTTTCTTAAAAATTTCTAAGTACTACCATTGTTCCATAATTTAATAACACATTTTCTCGGTATTATTAATCTATCGGGTACTTAAAATATCTTTCATGTGCATGAAGAAACTGAATGAACAATGGAAAATACCAATAACGCCCTACAATCGGCGCTTATACTGGCTGCCTAGCTGGACAAAATGTGATTGCGGTGAGTTAGTAAAACAAGTTTATGTGAAAAAAGGGGATTTTTTCTATCCTGATGGGCTTTTTAAGTAACGCTGCGACGGTTGAGAATCTGCAATTTACGCAAAGAAAAGAAGAGTTAGGTATTTTTAAGAAGAACGAAGCAAAGGCAATCCTTGATGCCATACATGCACTATAAGATGAAGAGGATGTGATCCGCAAAACTTTTACAGATAGCGGTCATGTTGACTGGGTATCTGGAACGTATTTTGATTTTGAGATTGCAAAATTAACGTTTGAATAATTACTGAAGGAATGGTCAAAACCAATTAGAGGAGGAACAACAATGGATGATTTATTTCTAAATAAGGAACACTTTTCTGGGCGCCATTTTTGGAGTTAGTAAAGAGTCTTATATAGGATTGAATAGTTTGATTAAGTCGGATAATCACTTAGTAAATATTCTAATAACCAAGGTCAATCCTTTTGAAATTATCAGTATAATCATACTCGCATATCTGTTTACAAAAAAATAGAAGGAAGTAAAAAAGATTTTACACTTATTATTTCTATATGGTATATCCTGGATTTGCTTATTCTTTACTTTTTTTCTAACTAAGAGGGGTTACTTTTCTGATGTTCCAAGATTACAAGAAAGAAATGCAAAATTAATGTGTTATTTTTTTTAACTTACTTTATTATTGTTATTATTAGTTTGATGTTCATAAACTTAGATCGGCCAGAAGTAGTAATGGGCGAAAATGATTTTTACTTTTTCACAAAAGTTTTTTTCAATAATTTCATTTTTTTTTATATTATGTAGCGGATGTGTTCTAAATAAGTATGTTACCTATGTTGTAATAATATCTAATGCTTATCTTCTAGGCATTAATACGCCGCTAATTATTATGTTACAAATGGGTGCAGTATCCGTTCTACTTCATGGAGGGATCGAGTTTTTTGGTTTTTTCTTGGGTGCACTTATTGGTTTGAAAAGTATTGAATATCATGTGGCAAACGTCAAAAATACAAAATTAATTTTATTATTAGGAATTATCGCTATTTTTCTAGGTGCATTGGTAGAAGCATATATCACCGCTATTTTTAATGATTTAAATAAGGAGAATTACTATGCAGGAAATTTTGAAAGTAACAGATGTTAATTTTGAGAGGAGCGACTTTAGTCTCAACAACATAAGTTTTAAACTCTACAGTGGGGATATTGTTGGTTTGATAGGTGAAAATGGTGCAGGGAAAACAACTTTATTTAACGTAATATTTAAAAATTTAGAGCCGTCCAATGGAGAAATATCTTTTTGGGGCGATCAGCACACAAAAACAGACAAATCAGAAATGGCCATTATTCTAGACAAAAATCATTTCAACGCATCATTTACAGCTATTGATATAAACTCTATTTTTAGCAAAGTTTTTAACAACTGGAACAAGGAGCTATTTTTTTCATACATAAAGGAATTCGACTTACCAAAAGATAAAAAAATTAACGATTATTCACATGGTATGAAAGTGAAATTAAATTTTGCCTATGCTTTTTTTCGAAAGCCCAAATTGTTGTTGCTGGATGAGGCAACTAATGGATTGGATCCCGTATTTAGAGATACATTACTATCTTATATATCAGATTTTTCAAAGGAAACTGGATGTGCTGTGTTTATTCCTTAAGGAATAAGATTAAAATAATGTATGTTATCTCATTTTTGATCATATACTTTACTGCTGTTTTGATATTTAAAGAAACTGGGCTTATAATAGCTAATATTATTAGTATATTTTTTTCTGTATCGATTGTACTACCATTATTCACAGATGATCATAAAGACGATTGGTACTATTTTTCTACTACTTTGCCTATTAGACATACGGATATAGTCCTATCAAGATATACTGTTATGGGAGTTGTTCTAGCAACTATTTCACTATTCAATTTGATTGTAGATTCTATATTTTTACTTTTTTACAACCAATACTCAATTTTGGTATACTTAAGTGTTATAGGATTATCAATAGCTATTAGTGTAATATACACTTCCCTTTTAATACCAGCGGTTTATTTAGCTGGAATAAACGGAAGCTCAATCGTTTTTCTGATACTGATTGTTATATTCATGTTAGTTCAAAACTTATTGAAAACTTCTATGATAAATGAAATATTTAAATTATCAAATTACATTCTCTTTTTCTGCTTGTTCTTAGTTTGTTTATTGTTTTTGCTTATATGGATATACCTATCTTTTAGAATTACAAAAAAGATGGTTAACCAATGTCCAAATACAGATTAAAGGAGCTTTAACATGTACGATGTAAAGTCAAAAAAATTTTATTGTAACAGATGTAAGAAAGAAATAAGTACTTATGAAACATGTTGGACTAAATGGCAATTTCCTCCCAAAATCAATAGCGCTCAAGAAAAATCCCTCAAGGCTTTAGAGAATCAAAATGCATCTATCTTATGTTTAAAGTGCGCCAACAATATTTTCTCTGAACCGTTTTAAAAAGTTGATGTATTTATACTTCCCGTTATTAGTTACCAAATAAGATGTATTTCAGGATAAAAAAGGTGTCAGAAACTTAATAGTTTTTGATCCTTTTTTGATCCCTCGTTTAAGGGGGCACTGGAACATCCGTACAGAAAATAGCGGTAGTTTTTGGGAATGATTAATTAGAATCATTTTGACAATGACTTTTTGAAACTATAAAACATTGTTATAATAAGATTTTATAACTTATTTTACTGATTGCCAAAAACTAATGTTCCAGTGGCCCTTATAGAGACAAATTTATAACAAGAAAAGTCTATTCTGAAAAACACTATATAATAAATATATACACGTTATAGTGTTTTATCACGAAGGGATGATTCATATGGTTTTTGAGCGGAAATGTTACGGTGACCAAGGGAAAGTACCTGTTACACCGTATAATCAACGATGGTATTGGCCACCTGATTGGATAGAATGCGATTGTGGTGATCTAGAAAAAATTACGGTAAGGAAAGGAAATTCTTTTTACTCAAATGGACATTATCTATGCAAAACTTGTGACCGAGAGTATCGAAAAATTGATGGTACTAATCGATTTGTTTTAGTGAGAGATAAGGTAAATTAAAAAATTTATTAATCCATGTATTCTTAGAGCATTGCTAATAGTGCAGTGTTTTTTTTATGAAGATGATGCAACTACTTTATAAAATTTACCTAATAATGTATTTCCCTTCTATATCAGTAATCGTTTACAGTATTGTTTTATTACATCTTCAAACTGTTATCTAGACTAAGACATGTTTTTTTTATATAATCAAGATAATTAATTACTTGAGGGGTTTAATAATGAAAAAGAACTATCAAAAATTATTTTTGTCAGTGTAATAATGGTCTCAACTTTGTTGATAATCAGATTCCAAAAAAAGAAGTTAGCTACCTTCCAGTTCATTATTTTACAGAAGTTATTACAGATAATAAACAAGAACTAATTGATAGATCGAATATAAACAAAGTCTCAATTGCTGATAAACAATTAATTGTAGAACTGAAAAATGAATTGAACAACTATGATGAAGTATCATATTTACTCGATGGAAATGATGATGAACTAACGTTGTCACTTTATATTAATCAAAATAATAATAGAAGTAATAATTCTCAGAGTCACAGTAAATCAACCTTAGTTTTTCCATTAACTAACAACATTGAATCTGGTATCAATATAGTGAATATATAAGCTAATAATTAATAAGAGAGCTGAATCGATTCGAAAAGAGTAACAAGGATGATTTTGAATTTTAAATTATTAGATTAGGTGAGTGAGGAATATAATATAATGATTATTTATATAGTATGTTATTGGGTGTTACTCATTGCTTGTGGTGTACTAATTAGACAAAATGAAAAAGGAAATAAACAAATTTACCAAAAAATTGCAAATGAGTTTGGCTCAATGTCTTTAAAAGAGGCTGAAGGATTGTTAAAAAAACAAACCAATTATTTTTTTAAAGAAAATCCTAAAACTGGTTTTTTCTTGCGTCACCTAGCGTATTTTTTTCAACTCATATTCATACTCCTATATTTTTTTACGCCATTCTTATCAATGGTGTACTGGTTAAGTGTCCTTTTTATTTTTTTTCAGTTAACTCTTATAGCGGATATTATAGCTATTTTATATGTAAAAAAAGTATATTCGAAGAACGAAATTGAATTGTTTTGGAAAGAATATTTAGACAATCATCCTACAAACTTATTGAAAGTAGCGTTAGATAATGGATATTACACACCTAAGTCAAATGTCCTATTAATTAATCGTTCTATATTGTTACTTGTTTTTTCAGCTACTGTAGCGTTAATCCAATTCTTCTATCACAACTTTGGTGTATGAGAAAATGACTTAGGTTTTTTTAGGGTGTTTATAATGCTGGTGTATGTATAGAATCATATAGTATACATTGAAGCGAAAAAGCACTTTGGTTTCTTCTAATAAGAATGATAGATAGAAAATCTTCTATTAACAAATTTTCTTGAGAAATGAGGGAGGGCAATAACCGGGAAGTTTTTGCTCCTCCTTTAATTATTTACAGATGCTTATAATTTCTGGTTTGACATTGTTTAGAAGATATTAGAATGCACAGCAACTATTGTTGTAAGGAAGGATTCGGTAGTATGTTTCAGGCAAATCGCCAGAAATAGCCATGAAATCCCCTCTATTCTACTCTCTTTTTCAAGAATTCCTGTTAAATGATAGGTTTTATGTCAAAATGAAGGGTAGAAATGGATGAGGAGTGGTTGGAATGAAAGAAACGATATTAGCAATGAAGCTGAAAGAATATAGAGAAAAAAACAAGCTGACGCAAAGTATGCTAGCAGAATTATTAGAAGTAAGTGACAAGACGATCTCAAAATGGGAATTAGGTGCTACGTACCCTAGCAAAAAAAATATGATCAAAATAGCCGAAGAATTGGATATCTCATTAGAAACATTACTTTTGGAAGAAACTAAGAAAGACAATGAGGATTTAAAAGTAAGTATCAAGTATGGGGTGATCAGTTTTTGCTTGATCTTTTTTGTCACGATGATCATAACTTCGTTCAATCAAGACTTCAGCACGATTATGAATCTTTCTATTCAAGAAAAATTTGGTGTATTGTTAACCACCGCTTTAAAACTATTGAGTATCTCTGTGCCGCCAGCGATTATCATTGGCTCCGTGTTTTATTTTTATATCTTCCCTAAAAATAAAAAAGAGAACGAACCATTTCCTCGATTTCGACGGAAATGGTAGATTAGATTATAGGAATCAAGTCATGGACAGAAAAACAGCATTTTAGATAAAAAAGAGTACTTCAGTCTGGCTGGTGTGAAAAGCGCATAAATTTTACAAGAAGGAGAGAGCAGGATGGGACTATTTGGTAAAAAGAAAGAAGTCAGAAATTTAACGAAGGAAGAAGAAGCAGAAATCAAAGAAGAAATGGCACGACAAATGCTTTCAAAAAACGAAAATGATATTGGCATGGTCAAGAAAATCAAAGATCTGACAAACATGAGCACAGGACAAGCGAAAGAGCTATTCCTGAAATTCAGGGATGAGTTAACCGAGAGATAGCGGATAGGGAATCAGCCAACAACAGTCTTTCAAATGGGAGCCAGATTCGCTTCATTGACAGCTTATGCGGTTGAAAAGGATGTTGTAATCTGGTCAGTTAGTTTTATAAAACTCGGTTACGCCGTAGCAATTCTATTACAATCAAGATTTTTATCTTCTACTGGAGGGCATAACGATGTCGAAAGAGTTAAAAAAGGTTTACAGTATTACGGTTATTCAGGTAGTGATTTACGTGATCGCATTCGCCATGGCTTTTCTTAATCGTGGGGTCTCACCGAACTGGCCCTTCTACTTGGTCCTAGTAGGAATATTAGTAGGATTTTTTCTCCCCAAAAAATATCGCTCACAATTTTCTTCGACTGCTCCGGGTATTTTTTTTTAAGAACCGTACGAGACGTACAGAAAATATAATCGAACTGACCGTCACTTGTTTCGTCATTTTTCTGGTTATTTATTTAAATCTTGTCTAGAGGGGGTGTGACCATGAATACTATCAAAAAGAAGCGACGGTTAGGATTGGTGGGTCTTTATTTACTTTTAGCTATACTGTCCTCACTTATACGACAAGTGAAGTACTATGGCATAACGGCGGTACTTATGATCATTCTCACTTTCCTCGTACTGGTCATTTTATGGGCGTCTTTGCTTCGTCACAACGTTATTCGTGTCACTTGGACAAGTATGACTTATGAACCAAATCTTCATAAAAGTGAACGGGTGTTTTTGTTTAGCCTCGTTACTTTAGTAGCGCCGGTTCTTAGATTTCATGACCTGACTGTCTATGACCTAATCGTTTCTGTTGTAGCTATATTGGTAGGGATAGTTGGTTTTGTAATAAATGAGCATCGATTAAATCGGAAAAAACAGAAAGGATAAAGAGAATTTTTGTGGTGGGTTAAAAAGATAAATTTACTGACTCCTTTCTCATTGCTTAAAGAATTATAATCAACTATTTATAGTTCAAAATATATGTTAAGAAAATAAAAATCAAGCATAGAGAAGAATTTCTCTGTCCTAATTCCTAGTATGATACATTGCTAACAGTATCATATTTTCTTTTATAGAGTGGAAAGGCTTACCCCGTCTTGATTAAATCAAGGATACCTCTTCATTAGGCAATTATAGTAAATATATAGTAGAGCTAGCGTGCCTGATAAAACAAATCATCTCATTCCTCTCTAAAATCCAGCTTTAAACAATTCTGTCAGTATACCAGTTGGTTCTTATGGACTGTTAATTAGTAATGATGATACAACGACAAACTGACTGTTTTCGTCGTTTTAAATAATTCTTTAAAATGAAAGCGTAAAAATAATTTAAACTTCTTTTTTGAGTGGTCGGCATATATAATAAGAACATACAGTAAGAAAGTGTATGCTGAAAAGAGGACTCTTATGAAAAAATTTGCAATTGGCTGTTTTGGGATCAGCCTTTTTATGACGATCGTTGGCCTTTTTTTACAGACGATTTTGATCCCTATTCAAGATTTTGACACAATCAGCAAAGAAGAACTTAAGAATATCCAACTTGATCTTGCTATTAATTATCCATTAGGAACTGGTATGCTCTATATCGGGCTTCCTTTGTTAGTATGCTCGAGTGGTTATTTGGTTTTTTGTTATTTTAGAGATAGGAAGAACTGAAGCTTATCTTGAAAAAAATGCTTAAGAGGAACGCAATATAATATGATGTATGTTTGTATTTAAATGAAAAGGTAATTATTGTTTGTTTGGATCTGTAATGTTTGAGGAAATACTAACTAATTAAGGAAGTGCTTTATGAAAATAAATGATGTTTTGCATAGACGCCAGTATACGATTAATTTATCTTCTAATACTCCACCGCTTGATTTAGCTTCTTTAAGTAATATGGGGGTCTGGAGTAATCCAAAAGAGAAACATTATATATTGATTTTGACACACAATGACGATCCCATTAACGATTCTTCTATGTTTGAGAAAATTTTTAAGGAGCGTACTGGATTACAGTCAAAAGATTTTATATATGAAGCAAAACATGGACCGATGACCCTACAACGTGCTGTTGATTCGACTTGGTTTTGAAAATATAGAGTTTTTTGAATAGATGCAATAGCACAATGCATGAAATCATGGTATTGAGATTATTTTGAAGGAATTGAAAATAATGAATTTTTTTAGGGAAGCAGGTCTGAATAGCTATGAACAATCACGAAAAGAATCGAAAACAACATTCAATTAGCAATCTATCTAGTAATTCCTTTAACGTAATGAATACAAAATCTGATCCTTCACAAACTGGATCACCAATACCTTTTCAAAATGGCGACTTTTCATCAGTTGATCGAAACATTCATTCTTCAAAAACAGTCGCTGAAATGCTTTGTTTCTATTTAGCAGGTAGTATTATTGCGGCAATTGGGTGTTATTTGTATATTAAGCTGCCCTTATTTGCTAATTTACTGGAGAATACGATTTTATCTTTTGCTATTACTTTTGGGATTATCATCCTAAGCTTTGTTTTGTCTCATTTTATAACGAAAGTACTTACTGCTCATATCAGAAATAAATGACCAATATGAAATGAATTGTGAGGATAAATAGATGTATTCAAATTACCAGAAGCTGCCGCACTATTTAAAAAAGTGGTATGCATTATTTTATATTTTACCATTGATGCTTCTCTTATTTGTTAATGCCCTGACAGCTTGGTTATCTTTTCCCATAAACATAGGAATTCTATTGATTCTTTATGGAGTAAGTTGTTTGATTGCTACCAAGGCGTCTCAAGGTAAAAAAGAATGGTTTGTTCTAGATGGCATCACTTTTGGGATTGCCTTGATCACTCTTTCTATCATTTAATTGAAATAAAGAGGTAGCCTTTGATGCAGAGATAATAGTGGAGAACCGATTATTGCGCATGTCGTCTCTTCTTTCGTTGTGATGGCAGCAGCCATCTTGATCTAAAAATTACTGTGCAGTGGCTGTCTATAAGCGTAAAGGAATTGAGGATGGCTTGGTTGTTCGCCTAGAAGCTCTAAAATTAGGTTGATTGAAGCCGATTTGAGAGTTCAGATAAGCGTTACGGGCTTGCTATTTTTTGCAGTCGTTATATACTGATGTCTATACTTCATGGTTTCGTATGTCGTCATCATTTCGGTAGTATTGCTGATATGAAAGACCGCAGCAAAAGTGAGCGAATAGGAGGAAGTAGTGATGCAGCAAACAGAAGAAACTGAATTATTTGTAGAATGCCCAGTGGCTAGCGTCCAGAAGGTCGTACGCGGCAAGTGGTCCATGGTCATCTTGTCCTTTTTACGGCACAAAACGCTTCGTTTCGGTGCGCTTAGTCGTAAAATGCCCATGGTGACCCAAGCAAATTTGACAAAGGAATTGCGCATGCTTGAAAGCTATGGCCTCATTCATCGTGAAGACTATCCGCAAGTGCCGCCAAAAGTTGAATACTCACTGACCGAAATGGGACATAAATTCATGCCAGTTTTGGATGCCTTAGAAACATTTGCTTCTACCTATGAGTCAGAAAACGAAAAAGTAGTCAATCCTTGAAGCGTTCAAGGATTTTTTTTTGTACCTGAAATCCGTATGATTACACAAATCTATTGAAAACGATAGTACCTATCAAAAAATATGGTACTTTTTATTATTGAGGTAATAGGTCATAATGAAATCATCTTAAGAAAGAAGGGTTTTTTATGAAAAAAATGATACTGAATCAATATGGCTCTGTAGATGTGATGCAAATTGTTGAAACTGCTATCCCTGAGCCAGCTGCTAAACAAATTGTGATCAAAACCGCAGCGATCGGCGTGAATGATCCTGATATTGTTATTCGTGCGAATGGACCATTTCCAACGATGCCAAAAGAATTGAAACCTGTGCTTCCACACTCTTTGGGACAAGACTTTTCTGGTATCGTAACAGCTGTCGGAGATGATGTGACCCGCTTTTCAGTAGGTGATCATGTGGTTGGGATGGCGTTTATGAGTACATATTCTGAATACATTTTGTTAGACGAGTCAGCAGTTGTTGCTGCTGTACCGAAGGAGCTGGACTTGGTGCCGTTAGGTGGATTTTTCCTTGGCGTAGCCACAGCTTATGGTGCAACCATTCGTGATGGTCAAGCAAAAGATGGACAAAAAGTACTGATTCATGGCGGTGCTGGCGGTGTCGGGTCTAAAGCTGTTCAGCTGGCAAAACATGCCGGAGCGTATGTCATAGCAACAGGCAGCGCTGAACAAGCTGACTATATGAAGGCACTAGGTGCGGATGAAACGATCGATTATCAGACAGAAGATTTCACAAAATTGGTTTCTGATGTCGATTTAGTGGTCAACTTGACTGGTCCTAAAACATTGGAGAACAGTTATCAAGTAATCAAAAAAGGTGGACGCGTCACTTCTGTTAATGCGCCAATCAACCAAGAAGAAACGGAGCGTAGAGGAATTACTGGTATGTATTCTATGGGGTTCATGACTGTTGAAGAGCTGGAAAAAGTCATTGATCTTTATGCGCGCAAGGAAAACTTGATGTCCTTGTAGACAAGACATATCCCTTTGAATTAGAAGCAATCAAGCAAGCTCACCTTGATTTCCAAGCAGGCGGAAATACTGGCAAAAAGATCATTGTCTTTGATAAATAGGGAGTAGTAAATAGAAATCGTACAATAGAGATTTTAAGAGCGAGCGTAACAGAACGCTGTCCGTTGTTTAGCTACAAGCCCAGTGCTCCAGAGAAATGAGTTTAATCGATGGATTCTTCAGTTACTTGATCAAGGCAGAATCTCCAAAGAGTTTTGTGAGAATTACAATGAAAAGAGACAAGATACGACTCAGTAAGGACCAATACAAGTCCGCTTCCTTTCGAAACGGAAGCGGACTTGTATTGGTTTCCTTCAATAAAAACCCTATTAGTTTTCAGTATCTAACATCCGCACCATAAACCATTCCACTTGTTGCGGTGCATCGTGGTCAAAGAATGCGGACTCTTTTTTATCTAAAGCGGCTATTTTTTCAATGTCTTTCTGGGAAAGCTCAAAGTCAAAAATAGCAATGTTTTCAGCCATCCGTTCTGGACGAACTGTTTTTGCTAAAGCGACGATCCCTCTTTGCATCAACCAGCGAAGGACAACTTGGCCAACCGTTTTGCCATATTGCTTGCCAATTTCTGCTAATGTCGGATTGGTAAATAGGTCATGACGTCCTTCTGCAAAAGGTGCCCAAGCTTCCACTTGGACGTCATATTTTTCATGCCATTCCTGATCTTCCACTCGTTGATTCCAAGGGTTCACTTCGATTTGATTGATTTGAGGTTTCACCTCATTCAAGCCGACAAACTCGATCATCTTAGCTGATTTGAAATTTGAAACGCCAATTGCACGTAATTTCCCTGTTTTTTGAGCAGCAACCATTGAGCGCCAAGCACCATAAATATCTCCATATGGTTGGTGAATAAGGTAGAGATCAAGATAAGTTAATCCCATTGTTTCAAGCGAATGTTCAATCGTTTCTTTCGCTTTATCTTCGGAAGCTTGGAGAATAAATAATTTAGAGGTAACAAAAAGTTCTTCTCGAGTGACTAGACCTTCAGTGATGGCGCGCTTGATTCCCTCGCCTGTTTCTGTTTCATTTCCATAAATAGAAGCAGTGTCGATCAGTCGATACCCAGCTTTGATTGCTTGGTAAACAGCTTCTGCTGTTTCTTCCAAAGGAATTTGATAAACGCCAAATCCTAGTTGCGGCATGGTGACACCATTATTGAGTGTGATTGTTTGCATAATGTTTCCTCCTCTAATTTTCATTGCATGTTCTATCCTAAACCTTGGAGTTAAGTCCATAGCAAGTGAAAGATGTTACTTTTTTCGTTCCCATAATTTTTCCACTTTATCAGGGGTCATATTTCCTGCTTTAAATTTTGCGATATGCTCATCATACGTTTCTATCTTATAAATAAGTAGGTCTCTTACTTCCTGCATTGCTGCTAACTTTTTCTCTAATTCTTCGAGTTGATCGGCTAAAATCTGTTTCTGAGCTTTTTCGACATTTTGACTTTCACGTACTTGTGCCAATTGAGCAAATTCAATTAGCGATTCGATCGACAATCCTGCATTTCGTAAATGTTTTGCTAAATAGATCCAGTTTAGATCATTTGTTGTGTACACCCGATAGCCACTCTCATTGCGTTGGACAGGTGGAATCACACCGACTCGTTCATAATAGCGCAATGTGTCTACGCTCAAATCAAACATTTCCGCTGCTTTTTTTATATTCATCGTTGGTTCTCCTTATCTTTTCTATAAGTAATCATAAACCCTGAAGTGGACTCTAGGGCAAGTGGTTTAAAATCGTTTATTGAAAAGAATATATTTTGTTCGTTATGGCGACTATTCGGGAAGAAAAAGCTACAAGCATTTTTATTTCAACAGAATGATTTGAGAAATCATCAGTATTGAAAGCTCCTTTCTTAGTGTGTTTCAAAGCAAGTCATACTCTCTTAGAATTGATTGTTTCGTTATCTATTTGAGCGAGGCAGTTTTTATCCATAGATTTTAAATAAATCCATCTCATGTTATGATGATGTTGAAAATTCTTAACTTGGATCAATGAAACAGCGATTCTTGTTATGAAAAACGAAAATAAGCTGATGAGAGTGTGACTATCCATGAATATAAAAGAAGTAAGTAGTATGAATCAAAAGTTAGAGCAACAATTAATTGAAGTATGGGAGAGTTCTGTTAAGGCGACGCACACCTTTTTGTCAGAGACCGAAATCCAAGCCATTAAGCAATACATTCCAGAGGCATTGCATCATGTGCCACATTTGATTATCGTAGAAAGTGAAAATGGAGAGCCAGCTGGCTTCATGGGGATCTCGGATCGAAATCTTGAAATGCTTTTTATAGCAAATGAACAAAGAGGCAAGGGACTAGGAAGAAAACTCTTGGCATACGGGATGGAAAACTATTCTGTAAATGAACTGGGAGTAAATGAACAGAATCCTCAGGCGAAAGGATTTTATGAGCATATGGGATTTGAGGTATACAAAAGAAGCGAGTTAGACGAACAAGGAAACCCTTATCCAATTCTTTATATGAAGAAAGTTGATAACAAGTAGCTGTTAAAAATTATTTGCGTTTGCGGGAAATATGTAAGAAGGAGTCGAGACATATATAGCTAGTCACGACCCCTTCTTTGATTGCTATTATCCTTATTAATAAGTAAAGTAAGGATCAAATGATTTTCTCTTAACTAGCTTTCTCTTCTTTTTTTATCTCTTCTTTTTTCTGATTTGAAAATGGTGTATCAGTCTCTTCAGGTAAGATGATTGGTGGATGATGGGAATGCTGATTACTTCCACACATGGTGATGATTTGTTCTTTTGAAGCTTCAGAGATTACTTTCATTGTATACCTCTCCTTTCTTTTATATTTCCAGATGACATAAGGTAGGCCTATATCATCTAAATTCATGATTTATTTAACTGAATTAGCTCATCAAATGAACCTAGAAATTCCTGATTTGTTGAGTGAGTAACGACAATGATTATTTTATCTGTAAGTGAGCAGATTAAGTCACTGATAATCATCTCGTTTATACTGTCTAGACCAGATGTTGGTTCGTCAAAAAGAATAACATCGGAATCTTTAAAGATTGCCCGAGCAATCTCAAGCCGTCTAAGCTCGCCGCCAGAAAGAAAGTTTATCCATGTATTATCTTGCGTATCGGTTAAATCATTGTTATCAAAGCGATCATCTAATCCACTTCGTTTTAAAACATCAACGATTTTTTCAAGTTCGTATTCACTAAAAATAGAAACGTTGTAAGCAATACTCGTCTGGAAGATAGCAGTTTTTTGTTGGACAAGTGCAACTTTCTCATAAAGGGAGTCTCTAGATAGCTGATTCATCTCTTGCTGGTCAACCAATACTTGATGATCGTCGATAGGGTAAATTCCCGCTAAAATATTCAATAGTGTCGACTTCCCGCTACCGCTTGCGCCAGTGATAGCATATTTTTTTCCACGCTCAAATGTTTGAGTAAAACCATTAAAAATCAAACGATTTCCATGATGGAAATGCAGATTTTCAATCGATAAAGTAGTTATTGGTTCTGCAAGTTCAAGTGAGCGATTGGGCTCATCATCATCGGTACCATCAATGAAAGCTATAAGATCGTCCGCGACCTTCTTGCTCGCTAAAATATCTGTAACTGAAGTACTGAAATACTCTAACGGACCGGCAATCGTACTCATTAGTGTAGTCATCGCAATAAGATCGGGAATGGTGATTATTTTGGCAGCAACAAAGAAACCACCAACGATCCATGTCCCTGAATAGGCAAGATCCCCAAGTCCAAAAGAAATTGCATAAGTCAGTCCTTGTAAGGTTTCAAAAGTGATACTTTCCTTTTTTAATCGTTCACTACTGTTAGTAAAAATTTTCGTATATGTTGGAAAACCTTTGCCGACACGTAAGGTCAGGTATCCTGAGAGAAGTTGGTCAAATAAACTAAGTGTACGATCTTGCTCCAGAACAACGGACTTGCGACGATCACTAAGGATTCGCTTAGCGAAATAAGGGGCTAGCAAAGGACTAAAAGCTAAGAGCAGCATAATCAATGAAAAAGAAGTGTTTAATTTTAGTGTGAATAAAAGAGAGAATAGAAAGGTAAAAATGCTTAAAATCAGTCCAAATCCGGGCTTTAAAAATTCTAATTCAACGACTTTCATTTCATTTGCCAACTTTGAGAGATACTCGTTTTTCTCATTTTTAAGAAATAGTACCGGATTCATTCGAACGATTTTCTGCGAGAGACTCTCTCTCAGTTGATTCATTATTGATTGAACTAAGACGGATTTACTTCTTCTTGGAATAAAATCGCTCATCGTGTTCAATAAGATGTAAAAGAAGGCGAATATACCAATAAATAAAAGTCTTTTTACATCTCCTGACATAGCAACCTCGGTGATTTGTCTATACACCAAAGCAACCCCAACTTGAATGAGCGCTGCCATTGCGCATAAAATCACATGCAAAAAGAAAAGTGGTTGGTTTCTTTTTAATATTTTTTTCATTCTCTCCCTCCTATGTAAAAACTATATCACAAATTAAAAAAAAATTGAAATATTATTTTGTGAAATGTATAATTATTGAAAAAGGGGGTTAGGTGATGCGTTTTTCACGGTATGTCGATATCATTGAGAACGGTAACGAGACTATTCTTTGCAATACATTAACGCAAGAAATAGTTACTATTGATTCAAAAAAAATGAAAAGTAAAACGGAGATTTCGAGCGAAATAAGTGAAGGTGAACGAAAATATTTATTTGAAAATGGATTTATACACGGTGATTTGGAAAGTTATAAACAGAAAACAATCAATTTAAAGAGAGACTTAGTTACTATCACTATAAATATCACAGAAGATTGCAACTTTTCGTGTACTTATTGTTACCAGAATGATTTCCTTTCTAAAAATGTTATTACTGATCAGACGATAAATAATATAATGCAATACATTTTAGACATTGCTCAGCTAGGCGTTCGGAGACTATATATCTATTTTTTCGGGGGCGAGCCACTTCTTTATAAAAAAAGAATTCTCGCAATTAAAAGTAAGATTGATCAAATTGCGTCAGAGAAATCACTCTCAATTTCTTATGGTTTAGGAACAAACGCCTATCTACTCACTCCAGATTTTATAAATCATTTTGATTCTTTAATTGTCGATACTACACTAACATCTAGAAAAGATCATGATAGAAATAGATCTCTTAAGAGTGGAAGCGGAACGTATGATAAGATTTTTGAAAATCTAGCGGTAGCATCTAAGAGCGGACGTGTTAAAATCCATATTGGTTATAATACATCTGATAAAAATACAGAAGAGTTTCAGTCTTTTCTCGTTACGATCCGCCAAAGTGATATCAAAGCCCATATCAATTGCTATTACATTAATAACTATGAGTTTAATGAAAATTATTTCAATGCATTATCCTATGAAAAATATCTAAAGTGGGTATCTTCAACTGCAATTGATCACCTAATTGAAAACGGTTTCCTAGTGAATGTCTCTCCATTTTCTTCGTATCGCTTTGAGTGCGATGCGTATAATCCTTGGTCTGTAAAGTTTTTCTCTGATGGATCTATAGGGTTATGTAATGCAACAAATTTTTATGAACGTAGAATAATAAAAAGTTTTACAGAATCATCTTCTTTTGCAGAAGATGTTCAATATAGCCTTTATGACCAAAAGAGTGTTCTTCCGAAAAGCAACAATCAGTGTAATTCATGTGAATTAATTGCAGTGTGTCGAGGAAAGGTACAGTGTGATACTTCATGTAACCCCAACTATTCAATTGATAGAGAAACATTCATACGTTCTTTTGTAAAGCATACAAATCTAGGTAACAGAAAATTTTTTACCCAATTTAATTAGGAGTGATTTTATGAAATTATCGCAATATACGATTGTTGAAGAAGTGGATAATGAAATACTTTTGTACAATTCGGTATACTCTGCTATCGTTTTACTAACTCAAAGCGAGTTCCATGATCTACAGACTTTTATTAATAACGATAACTTTGAGAAAACAGAATTATTCTCTTATTTAGAAAATCAAAATATCATTGTTTCCGATGAGATTGATGAAGAAGCAAGATTAGTGTCTGTGGCAAATGAAAAACGATATAATCCTAGTCAAGTAACTTTCACAATTGCCCCTACGATGAACTGTAATTTTTCCTGTTTTTATTGTTACGAGCAAGGGTTTAGACAACATACTATGACTACTGAAACTGCTAAGAAAACAGCTGAGTTTATTCTTAAAAATGTATTACCCCATCAGTCATTGAAAGTAATTTGGTATGGAGGAGAGCCTTTGATGGGATTGAACTCTATTAAAGTTATAAGTGAAATAATAATGAAAAACGAAAAAAAATATAAAAATTTCAACGCAGAAATTGTATCCAATGGTTATTTGCTAACAGAAAAAGTTGCACAACTTTTAAAAAGTTATCACGTTAATTATGCTCAAATTACTCTGGATGGGGATCAGATAAATCATGATTCTAGAAGATGTTTAACAAATGGGAAAGGGACATTTGCAAGAATATTACAGAATATAGTTAAAACTCTAAAATATATTCCAGTAACTGTAAGAGTAAATATAGATAGGGAGAATAATCATGAAGATGTTATTCGTTTGATGAACTCGCTGGATAATTTTAATTTACTTAAGAAAGTTGGCTTTTATCTTGCGCCGGTAGAGGATTTTGATACCTACAAAACACCCACATGTTATACATCCCAAGAGTTTTCGAAAGAAGAAATAATGGTTTATAAAAGTCTTTTGGAAAGAGGGATAAATATTGTTGCCATACCACGGACAACGATTGGGTTCTGCGAAGCTATCAATCGAGATGACTATGTAATCGACCCTAATGGATTTTTATATAAATGCTGGGTTCATATTGGTAAAACGATTGGACGAGTTGGAGATATCTATACAGGAATACAATTGAACAGTGTGCATAAAACATTTACAGAGTACAAATTTTTTTCGAAAGCGAAATGTTCAAGTTGTAAAGTTCAACCTTTGTGTTTAGGAGGCTGTCCGTTAATTCGAATGAATACAGGTGAGTCGAAGTGCGTTAGCTATAAGTACAATATTGAAGAGCATATAAAAATGGCTTCGGCAAGACTAATATAATCTGGTGGAATATTTTTGCTTCAGAAGATTGATAAGGTCTTCTTAAAAAAATAGCTTAGTTAAATAAGGTTACTATGTTACATTGTGAATAGAATCTATACTTACTTATGAAAATAGAAAGCGTAACTCAATTTTCTCATTCATATTGTAATAAATGATTTCTCATATTAAAATTTTTATAAGAAAACTAAATAGTGAGCAAAGCTCACCCCAAGCAGCCTCCGAAACTGTTTTCGGGGGCTGCTTGAGGTTTGGGGGGCTTAGCTAGCTAAGTAATGATCGATCACTAAAAAAATGATCAAAACAGAATAGGCAATTTTTTCTTTTCAATCAAAAAATTTTGATCATTTTATCAAGCAGAGGATGGCACAAGTAAGTGGAAAGTAGGTAGTGGCTATTTTTTTGTTCAGGATGGGGAAGTAGATTTGTCTAGGATACGCCGGAGGATAAACGTTTTGAGGATCATTTGTTTTTGACTTACCTATGTGCCATCACTGCGGAAACCCTGTGGATGAAGGCGTCATGTACGACACCAGATACTCGGATGAGAGCTAAGGACGTTTGATTGCCGTGCCTGACACGCTTTTTCTAACCGCAAAGTCGTAGGGGCTAAAGAGCTACAGCGCTGAGACAGATGACTGCCCCGTGCGATTTTGGGTGTTTTTTGAACCCTACAAGCTGCTATTGCTACGCGTCTATTCGTCGCAAGCTTGGAAGGTCTTCTCATAAAATGCCCGTCAGCTGTCAACAGGCTGCCTTTTGCATCAGGAAGCATCAGCGTTCCAACAAATCTTTTTGATCCAGTAGTCGCCCACTCATTTTGGGCAACTTCTATCCGAGAAAACATTGCGTTAGAAGTATGTCTGTCCGTCTTTTCCAGATAAAAGTCAGCTGAAAGAGGGCTGATACTTAACAAAACGGCAGTTAGGACGACCACAAGCGCTCTCAAAAAAACTCAGTCCTTTCTTTTCAATGGTCATTGTTCTTATCTGCACTTCATGATAGCACCGAAACGCGAATTATTTTTCGCGTTTTTTTGTTTTTAAAATAAAAAATTAGGTATTCGCTTTTTTGGGTTAAATGGTATACCTGAGATGGAATAAAAATAATAAAAGAAAGGACAGGATTTACAATGAAGAAAACATCATTAGTTGCAGGTTTCGTTTTAGGTGTAGGCGTTTTGTTTACTCTAGGTGCATGCTCAACAGTGGAAGAATCAGGGGAAGTGGTCTCTGGGTCTGGAACGGAAACGTTGATCAGCGATTCGTCAGATGAAGTAGTTGTGGGAAGTGAAAAATTGAGTGATGACGGGTATTTTGAAGAAATCGTAACTAAGGGAATCGATCCGAAAATCAAAGACGTCGTTTGGTATGAAACGAATTATGAAAATGCTGGTTGGGATCACATTCGCTTTTTAGTGAATCATGTAAAAATCGTGAATGTAGAAGAATTCAAAGACAAAGACAAAGAATACAAAACATTGCTCTCACTGAAATATCAATTGTTTAATGAAGATTCGAAAGACAAAAAAATCAAACCTGACAAAGCCTATTTGGTGTTGAATGATGGCAAAAAAGTAGAAGCGGAAGTGTTTGTGGACTACTTAGATGATGAGATTTTGACCCATGACAAACATAAAGATGGCTTTATTCATTTTAAAGTGGCGCAAGAACAAAGTTTGCCAGCGATCAAAGCGGTCGAAATCGAATTTAAAGCAGATGGAGATTTGACACATACGTACCATATTGATCTATCTTCCGCTGCTGAAAAATAGTATCTAACGATAGGAGGTAAAAAAAATGGATACTAGCAAGAAAAAACTATCATTGTTGAGTTTTTTTGCAATAACTGCTTCAATGGTGATGACGGTATATGAGTATCCAACCTTTGCGACATCGAAGATGAATTTAGTTTTTTATTTACTCGTCGGCGGTTTCCTCTGGTTTATCCCTGTAGCCCTTTGCTCTGCGGAGATGGCTACTGTAAAGGGATGGGAAAAAGGGGGACTCTATACCTGGGTCTCAAAAACATTAGGGAGAAAATGGGGCTTTGCTGCCATTTTCTTCCAATGGTTCCAAATCACGGTAGGCTTTATTACGATGATTTACTTTATTGTCGGGGCGCTTTCCTATGCCCTAAATTGGCCGGCTCTTAATACGAATGTTTGGCTGAAGCTGATTGCCACTTTAGTGATCTTTTGGCTGATCACGATCTCGCAATTTGGCGGAACAAAAAATACTGCGAAGATTGCCAAAGTAGGGTTCTTTGTGGGGATCGTCGCAACAGGGATCATTCTTTTTATCTTAGGAATTGTCTACATTGCTCAAGGGAATCCCGTCAAAGTTTCTTTTGGATCAGGCGCTTGGATTCCTGATTTCACGAAAATCAATACGCTGGTCGTTTTTGTTTCCTTTATTTTAGCCTATGCAGGGGTTGAATCTTCTGCCAGTCACGTAAAAGATATGGACAATCCTGGAAAGAATTACCCGAAAGCTATTTTGATTTTAGTTGTAGCAACGATTCTTTTGGATACGTTAGGTGGGGCAACGGTGGCTGCCACGATTCCCCAAAATCAATTGTCTCTTGATACTGGCGTGATTCAAGCCTATTCTTATTTGATCCATCATTTTGGCGGCGGAGAATGGCTGGTTCGTTTGATTGCCGTGGTCATCTGTTTAGGTGTCATTGCAGAAATTGCTGCTTGGGTGGTCGGCCCATCGACTGCGATGCTTGAAGCAGCTGAAAATGGCTTGCTGCCAAAACAAATGGCCAAAGTCAATCAACACAATGTCCCAATCAATATCGTTTTGGTACAAGGCATCATTGTTTCCATTTGGGCGGTTGTCTTGACATTAGGCGGTGGAGGCGCCAATCTATCCTTCTTCGTTGCGATGGCGTTGACGGTCTGCATCTATCTGGTGGCTTATGTCCTCTTGTTTCTTTCCTATATTAAATTAGTCAAAGAAAAAGACGACTTAACAAGAACGTATCATATTCCTGGTGGGAAAAATGTGAAAATTGGTGTTGCGATGGTTGGTTTGCTTGTTTCTATTTTTTCTTTCTTTATTTCCTTCTTTCCACCGAGCGATATCGGCACCGGAAAGGGCGGAACCTATTTAGCCATCTTGATCATCAGTTGGCTGATTATTGTCGTGATACCGTTTGTCATCTATAAATATGTAGGTGAAAAAGCAAGCGATAAAAAATAAAAAGCACAACCTATGAGGAGGAGAGCTGCATGTTATTTAGTAAAAAAAATCGAAAAGAAGCCCAATATTTGGAGCCTATCTATGGGAATGAGGCAATGGATCAAGCGATCCCTATGTACAAATTACCAAAAGAGTCCTTGGTACCGCGGGATGCCTATGAATTAGTCAAAGATCAATTGATCGATGAAGGGGTCTCAAGACAAAATTTGGCGACGTTCTGTCAAACCTACATGGAACCAGAAGCAGTCAAAATTATGAGTGAAACCCTTGATAAAAACGCCATCGATAAAACCGAGTACCCACGGACAGCAGAAATTGAAAACCGCTGTGTCAATATGATCGCTGATTTATGGCATGCCCCAGAAGCGTCCGATTTTATCGGTACATCAACGGTAGGCTCAAGTGAAGCGTGTATGTTAGGTGGATTGGCCTTAAAATTTGCTTGGCGCAATCGGGCAAAAAAACTTGGCTTAGATATCAATAAACAAAAACCAAACTTAGTGATTTCTTCTGCCTATCAAGTCGTTTGGGAAAAATTCTGTGTCTACTGGGACATTGAAATGCGAACGATCCCTATCGATGAAGAACATGGCAGCATTAATGTTGAAAAGGTCACGGACTATTTAGATGAATATACGATCGGGGTCGTTGGTATTTTAGGAATCACTTACACTGGACGATACGATGATATCAAAGCACTAGACAAGAAATTAGAGGAATACAACAAACACACCGACTACAAAGTCTACATCCACGTGGATGCGGCTAGTGGGGGATTGTACACGCCATTTATGGAACCAGAACTTGAATGGGATTTCCGTTTGAAAAACGTTCGTTCCATCAGTACGTCTGGACATAAATATGGGTTAGTCTACCCTGGTATCGGTTGGGTGCTTTGGAAAGAAAAAGATTTCTTACCAGAAGAGTTGGTCTTTAAAGTAAGTTATCTTGGCGGTGAAATGCCAACGATGGCCATCAACTTTTCAAGAAGCGCCAGCCAAATCATCGGACAATATTACACCTTTATCCGCAATGGGTTTGAAGGCTACCGCTTGATCCACAAAAAGACCAGCGATGTTGCCCAATATTTAGCAAAAGAGATTGAAAACATGGGTTACTTCGATATTTATAATGATGGTTCACGGTTGCCGATCGTCTGCTACAAATTAAAAGAAGATGCCGATATTTCTTGGAATCTGTATGATTTGACGGATGAATTTGCGATGAAAGGCTGGCAAGTCCCTACCTATCCATTACCTGATAATCTATCACATATCAATATCCAACGCTTTGTTTGCCGGGCAGATTTAAGTATGCAAATGGCAATGGATCTGGTGCAAGACATGAAAGAAGGAATCGAGCGCTTGAACAAGCGACCAAGCCGTCATGTTTCATCCGATCAAACCTATGGCTTTTCACATTAAGAAACGGTATCGCTAGAAACCCTTTCATTGTTTTTTTCAATGAATAAAAAGTCCCTTTATGAAACTTTTTTTGCAAGACTGAATGAACATTGGTTTATAGAAAAATCAAAGGCGGTTGCATCGACTGCCTTTGATTTTTTTTGTTTATAAGAACGGGTAAGCACTTGATAGTGTCATTTTTTAAGAGTAAGTAAAAAAATGGCGCTTGATAATTTCATTTATTGACATTTCTGGCTTGTGATAGTATTAATTATTATGGTCTAAATATATTTTTTTAGAGAAGCATGTTTTACATATGCAAAAAGAAAATCCGAGAACATTGTCGCGAGAAAATTCTGAGGAAAGTTCGTCTGGCAGGGCGCATTTTTGTTCGTTCGTTTTGGTTTATTTGGGGAGTAAGTGAAGGAAAAGTATGTGTAGAAAGGGCATGTTTTTACTGCATTTGTTTGTTTCATAGGAAATGTACTGCTATCTTTTTCTGTAAATTGGTTGTAACTATTCGAAAAGAATAAGGATTTACACAGGAGGAAAAACAGTCATGTATAAAGAAGACTTACTGGATAAAGACTTGAAATTGGAGTATATCTTGCTCAAATTCTTGTATTTATCGACTGGTCATATCAAAAAAAGTGATGCTTGTCGGGAATTAGATATTACGATGCCAACCTTGACGAAACTATCAGAAAATCTTCAGCAACAACTAAAAAATGAGAAGGTCTCTTTTGCAATCAACCGTTATACCCTTGATCTGCAAGTAAACGACAGCGTCTCATTGGATGATTTGACCGACACGTTATTGAAAAAATCTGTAAAATATCAAATCATCCATTATTTGTTTCAACATGCAGGCTATGATGCTTTCGTATTAGCTGATGAATTAAAAATAAGCGTCGGGACACTGAATCGTGTGATTGCAGAGTGCAATCAGCTGCTGCAGCATTTTGAATTAAAGATAAAGAACAAAAAGCTAGCGGGAACGATGACGCAACGCATTTATTTTTACTATAATTTTTTAAAAATGGGGGAAACAGCGATCGACTCTGTCTTGATCGATGACCTAGTGGCGGAGCTAGCGAAAAAAATAACCCTCTCGATTGCGCAACAAAAGCAGTTGAAGATCTGGCTATTTGTGATCATGAAAAAAGTCACGCCTCACACAACCTTGGGAAGCTTAAGTCCGGAGGAACAAATCAAAATCAATCGCTGCCAAGAAATGCCGATTTGTCGCTTTATTCGACAAGCCTATGTGTCGAAAAAAAGCATCTGTTCAGTAGACGAAGCCAAGATCGTCCCCTTCTTTATCTGTCTTTTTCTCGTTACGGTAGGAGGAATTCCTTACGAGGAGCTTCGCTTAGGGCTGTATACCAATAAAAATCCTGTCTTTGAGATTACCGATGAAGTCATGGCAGCGATCCAGTCCATTTATTGTCTTGAAGCCTCGCATACGACGATCGATATTAAAGCCAGTGTCTTCTCCTTGATCGCACAAGTCTATTACTTTCATGGGGTAAATTACTCCATTGACAGAGTCACCTTGAATTATTACCACAAGCTGTTTCACAATTCCTTGCGAGATCAAGTGATTACAGACATCCTGCAACACATCATTGCACCAACCAACTTGTTTACGCCCACGAAACTCAACTACCTCAAGAAACGTCTGGTCTTTTTAATCTATCTGTTATCACCGAAAGAGGAATATCGGGTACGGATCGGGGTCTTAAATATGGGCTCTAGTCTTTTGGCAGATGCTTCCATTTACTTGTTAAAAAATGAACTAAAAGGGAAACAAAATGTGACTATTTCTCCTTATAACAATGAGGAAGAATACGATTTGCTGATTTCAAACGCCCGTGTCCCTCAACTTGGCAACAATTATGGTCAATTTTATCAAGTGACTGCCATCGGTGCCGATTTAGATGTCAATCAGGTTTCTGCGATCGTCGATCAAATTGCTTACTCTAAGTACCATTCTTTTGTGGTGTGAGCCATTACTTGTTAGTTAAAAAGCAGTGAGTCAACGGATAGGTGATTCGCTGCTTTTTCAATTATCTGCAAAGGATGAGAAGGAAAAGGAGCTTGAATTGCTCTTATCATGGATGACGGAATGAAAACAGGGATCAGTCAAGCAGCTTTCTGCTAGATAAATGTGCCCAGTATCCTTGTATAACGTATCGCAACAGAGCAGAAGACATCAAGCGTGAAAATAATAGAAGGGATTCAAAATGCTGATTTTGGAAGGATGTAAAAAAGGGACTGTGACATAAGTCCATAGAAGAAAACCGCAAGAAATGACGAGAAATCGTTCATTTCTTGCGGTTTTTTGGGTAAAATAAAAAGGAGCACCGGTTGCCGCCAATGCCCCATCATTTAATCCTGAAAGGACTAAACAAAATGTATACTAATTATAACATGAATCAACTCACTTTGGATCTATCTACTTCATTTTCTCCAAAAGAAAATCATGTCGCCGTTTTTATCCATGAACTGGTCGAAGCGCTTCAGATTAATGACCCCTATCTTTTTGGTCGACCAAGAGAATATGATTTAGGTGCCATGATGAAGTTGGTTCTTTTTGCGTATACACGAGAAACCTTTACAAGTCGCAAGATTGAACGCTTAGCTGAAGAAAACCTCTATGCTCGTTGGTTGACGCAAGAACGGGTTCCAACTTATCGAACGATCGCCCGTTTTTGTGTATCTAACGATGTGCAGGAGTTGACCAATAAAGGCTTAGATCAGTTGACAGAGTATCTGCGTGCACGGAATCTGATTGATGATGCGTTGTTTATTGACGGTACAAAAATCTTGGCAGATGCGAATAAGTACAGCTTTGTCTGGAAGAAAAACACGATCCGATTCGATCAAATGAATCGCGAAAAACTGCTTACTATGATGACGGAACTACGAGAAGCGTATGCCCTGAAACAGATTCCCGAAGGGACGTCCTTGACAGTAGACATGATAGATGAACTGTTAACACGGATGGAACTACGTCTGGAAGAACTAGAAAAAGAAGTTGAGGCAACGAAACGTCTTTCGCCAAATCCAGCGAAACAACAACGGCGAACGTTGAAAAGCCAAGTACGCAAATTAAATACAAAACGAGAAAAACTTCTGGAACATCAAACGCAGTTTTCTACTTATGGGACAAGAAACAGTTATTCAAAAACTGATCATGATGCGACATTCATGCGCGTAAAAGAAGACCCTATGAAAAATGGCCAACTTAAGCCTGCGTATAACCTGCAGTTCGCTACTTGTAATCAATTTGTACTCGGCTACGATGTCTTTCAAAACCCAACAGACACTAAGACATTGAAACCATTACTGGAAAAGATGAAGATTGCACAAAAGTCCCCTCATTATTTGGTCGCCGATGCAGGCTATGGTTCAGAAAGCAATTACCGCTATATAGAAGATGAACTTCCCCAGCATACTGCACTGATTCCTTATGGAACGATGTTTAAAGAACAAAGCAAGAAATGGCAGACAGATGATCGGAAAGTAATGAATTGGGATTATGAGCCTAAGGAGGACTTTTACATCGACCCCAAAGGGGTACGATTTAATTTTCATGCTTACCGTCAACGAACAGATGCGGATGGCTTTGTCCGAGATTTTAAAGAATACCAAGCAGAAAAAACGGATGCGAACCAAGCGCTCATTCCTGAAGCCTTAACCCCAAAGGGGAATCGCAGAAAGATCACTGTAAATCCGTCTTGGGAATACCATAAAGAAAAACAAAAAGAGCGCTTATTAACGCCTGAAATTCAAAAAATATATGGTCGGAGAAAGATCGACGTGGAAACAGTCTTCGGATTTATGAAGGCTTGTTTGGGTTTCACTCGATACACGGTTCGGGGCTTAGAAAAAGTCAGAAAACAGACGGGTTTACTCATTACGGCAATCAATATGATGAAATTGACAAAAATTGGTACTTGAACTACCCAAAATGAATAAAAAAAACAAGGAGCATTCGAAAAATCACATGATTTTCGAGTGCTCCTTATATTTTGGAGAGCGTAACTAGTTAACTTATGTCACGCCCCCTGGCATCGTTAGTTCTGATTTTCTAATCTCTCTAGAATCTTTTTGGGAATTGCGTCTTTTTCAACGCCATTCGGGCCTTTTATTGTACGCTTTTCACTGATCACCGCTTTTACATAAGAATTTGGTGTTAAGGGTTTTGCGTTATCTTCTGATAATGAAACCTCAAGGGTTTGGGTGCTGCCATCTTCTTTTATAAAGTCTAATGTGTAATCGTAAGAATACCAGGGAGACTGGTCGCCGATGCCGCTCTTACTTTCGTGTTGGACCTTAGGCGGAATCTCAGACGGGACATACGCGTAAGCTGTTTGTCCTGAGTAGGTGGATTGATAATATTCATAGCCTTTGTATCCGACAAACCCTAAAAGTACGACTAAGATGAATCCGATTATTTTTTTCATATAAACCATCCTTATCCTCAAATATGGAGCTATTATAACAGAATGGTTCTATAGATGACCTTTCATCAGACGAACAGTTTTGCAAGGAGAAACGTTACTAGCCAGTCGTGAAAAAGCAGGGAACGCCGCTAGTAAAGGGTTCAATCTATAAATTGTCAGGGGATTGTTGCTTAGAGCGACTAGAAATAAGAGGGGAAGTAGACAACAAGACCTTAATTAAAAAACACAGCATGGAAAATGCTTCTTTTATGTATGCCCAGCAACAGACAGCTTGATGAGACGTGCCGTTTGTTTTTTCACTATAGAAAGGCGAAAGAGGGCGCACCAGTTTCATAAAAAACCAGCAAAGACGCTCCGTAAGAGACCGTCTTTGCTGGTTTTTTTCTACCGAAAATGCTTGAGAGCAGTCCATGGCAGCTTTTTATGGTTCGATTTTACTATACAAATCGAGGGCTCTTTTCCTGGCTTCGTTATGGTCGACTATAGGCAACGGATAGTCGGTGCCTAAAACTATTTGTAGGTCGGCTTGTTCTTGGTTAGTCATCAGGTAAGGTTCGTGGACGAATTTTAGTGGCAACTGGGCGAGTTCGGGAACAAATTGTTTGATGAACGTCCCATCTTTGTCGAATTTTTTCCCCTGAGTGATGGGGTTGAAAATTCGAAAGTAAGGAACTGCATCGGTGCCGGTCGAAGCTGCCCACTGCCAGCCGCCGATATTGCTGGCAGCGTCGTAGTCGATCAATTGTCGAGCAAAATAGGCTTCTCCTTGCCGCCAATCGATCAGTAAATCTTTGGTTAGAAAGGAAGCGACGATCATCCGTAGACGGTTATGCATCCAACCGGTCTGATTCAGCTGCCGCATCGCGGCATCAATGATCGGATAGCCGGTTTGTCCTGCTTGCCATTTGTTTAGCGCCTCTTCATCTTTTTGCCAATCCATGTTTCGATATTTCTCAATGAGTTCATAGTTTTTTTGTTCTGGATGAGTGAAGTAGATCATATGATAAAAATCTCGCCAAGCCAGTTCTTTTAAAAAGGTCGCTTTGCCAGTGCTGGATGGCATTTCTTGGCAAGCGGCCCAAACCTTCCGAATAGAGATTTGTCCAAAAGACAAGAAAGGGGATAGACGACTGGTTCCTTTGATTGAAGGGATATCACGGTCTTTTTCATAGGCAGCCAAACGCTTTTGCACAAATGCCTGCAATTGCTTATGCGCATAGTCTTCCCCAACGATCGTTGAGAAATCAGTCTTTCTATTTTTTATCAGCTCAGCTAGCAGCATTGTCCCTGCTTTGAAGTGAGGGGCATCATTAAAATGAGCGGCTTTTTCAAAATCAAGGGCATGCTTTTGATACACCGGTTTGGGCAACTGGATCCATTTCTTATAATAGGGCGTAAATTTTTTGTAGTATGTCCCATCCTCTTTGGTGACTTCCGTTGGTTGATGCAGATGATGGTCTTCAAAAGAATGAACGGTGATGCCTTTTTGCTCGACCAATTCTGTTATGTAGAGATCGCGTTTACGACCATATCCACGGTTATCAAAGTTGAAGTAAAGCTGGCTCCATTCTGGATAGCAAGCGAACAACTGATCAAAGGCTTCTGTCAAAGTCCCCGTCAAGAGGTGGATCGTCAGATTTTGCTTTTTGGCAGCCTCGATAAAGTGAGCAACCGCGCTAAAAAAGTAATCATGGCTTGGTGCATCGGGGAGAAACTGCTTGTCATTGAGATGAAACACACACAACAATTGGTCGTTTGCTTGAAGAGACGCAAGCGCCTCAGTAAGTGCCGTGTTGTCCTCTAAGCGTAGATCCTTTCTAAACCACATCACATGAATTGCCATACAAACCTCCTTGATAGTATAACCGTGCAAAAAAACGATCGGATTTCGTTTATAGTAAAGGAAAGATGGGATTTATTCAAATTTGGCGATTGCAACAGCTAACCAGAAATCTTTGCAAGCGTCCGTGATTATAGAAAGCATATGGAACAAGAAGATGCGTCGCTTTTCAATAGCCGATCTTGTAAACAAAAAAAATCGAACACAGAACAAGAGTCTGCGTTCGATTCTAGCAATCAACAAAATTATTTTATTTTCCGTTCATCTGGCACGATGTCTGCTTTTAACAACCAGATGTGGAAGAACCATTCTGCCGCACCGATCAATACTGCTGGGATCAATACTAACATCCAGATGTCATTTGTATAGTCCATATAAGTCAGATACAGCCATAGGATAAGGGCTGCTGCGCCGGCATCTGCGATCGTTGCCGCAATGTTACCGATCTTCCGCAAAATGACCAAATCGCCTAGCACATAGATCATCACCACAATGATCACACCGACGATCGTCGAGTCCATAAAACTGACATCGTAAATTCCTGACAACACAATCCACAAAATCGCCCAAATCATTAGTGCTTTGACAACCAACGCTTTTAGATGTTTCATTTCATACACTCCTTTTTATTATTTATTCCAAAAGCAAGAAGGTCATCTTAGAGATAACCTTCTATTTCAAGGCTATCATCTGACATTTTTTTGTGTCAAAAATAATGATTGGAATGGTTTTTTATGCTATTTTAAGCATAATTACTTGACGAATGGTCGTGAATAGTTTAAACATTTTAAGGAATAAGTAGTGGGATTAATTTGTGAAACGAAAGAAGAATAGAGGGGTTTTTGTAAGGAGATAAAGTATCGGTACAGTATTTATTGGAGTCAAACAATTTAACAAGGAAATTTAAATGAAGCGACCCGCAAAAGTCAGGTTTTGATCTGCTTTTCGAGGGTCGCTTTATGCCTTCTTCTTATTTATTTTCTTCTAACAGCTCGAAAATAATTGAGCCCGGTTCCTGCAAATACTACGAAACTAGCCAATAGGAACAAAAATCCTAGGGGGATTAGATAGAAATTTTCATGTAAAATGCCGGATTGATCGATGTATTCCACGGAGCTAGCTTTGATGAAGAAGCAGGCAAAGCCGAAAAGTAGTAAAAATGTTCCGATCAAGGTAGTGATCAAATTGAGTTTGGCGCGTCGGGTCTCGCTGCCGTCTTTGATTAGTTTTTCAGTGATCTTGTTCACTTGAGTTCCTCCTAAAATCAATTCATCAAGCGAGAGTTGAAAAATCGTGGCGATGGCAATCAGCATTTCTAAATCTGGTAGATTGCGATTGTTTTCCCAGTTCGAAACGGCTTGTCTCGTCACGTGTAGTTGAGTGGCAAATTGTTCTTGGGTCAAGTTATTTCTTGTGCGTACTTCTTTGATTTTTTCGCCAAATTCCATCTTTTCTTCCTTTCGCTGATGTGACTTAAGCATAGTCGAACCCCGCGTTGGTTCCAAGAAAGCAGGGCTTGCTGCTTGATAAATCAAGGGAAAGTGGTGCTTGCGTCGCTTTTTTGTCCGCTCTTGGTTAGGGCGGGAGCCAATCATCTTTAATAATCAAAGCGATCAGCTGCTAAGTAAACGATTTGATGTGTGTTATTTTTACAATATATCTTTTCTTTTATTATAGCATTGTGATCGAGGGGAGGGAAATGTGTGATTCAGGCCTTTCGCTGCTTGATCGGTAGCTGTCCGGCAGCTGTCGAGAGTATCGAGTGGGGGATAGCGCAACAGCAAGTTTCTTTTCTTAAAGAAATTCACTTAGTTGACAAATCGTAAAACATCTTGTTTAATATACCCCGAGGGGTATACGAAAGGAGCAAGAAATGTTTTCACTATTTAAACGCATACCAAGTATGTCAACAGCAGATTTACAAAAAGAAGGAGCCAAAGAATGGACGGTTCTGGATGTACGCACGCCGGCGGAGTACCGCAGCGGGCACATTGCCTATGCGAAAAATGTACCGTTAAATAAGATTGCGGGCTTCACTCAAAAAGGCGACAAGAAGCTGGCAGTCATTTGCCAATCGGGGATGCGAAGCAAACAAGCAGCCAAAATCCTAAGTAAAAAAGGTTTTGATGTGGTCAACGTTCGTGGCGGCATGAATCAATGGCGCGGAACAACCAAAGGAGGAAAGTAATGATGGAAAAAATAGTTATTGTCGGTGGGGTAGCAGGGGGAATGTCGGCAGCCACGCGCTTACGTCGGCTTAAAGAAGCAGCGGAGATCATTGTTTTTGAAAAAGGTCCTTTTGTCTCTTTTGCGAATTGTGGGCTGCCGTATGCTATTTCTGGTGAGATCAAAGAGCGAGATGCCCTATTGGTCCAAACACCTGAGGCATTAAAAAAACGGTTTAACCTAGATGTGCGGCCTTTTCATGAGGTACTGGCGATCGATCCGCAGGAGAAAACGGTCACGGTCAAATATGGCGAACAGGTCTTCACGGAATCTTATGATGCGTTGATTTTATCGCCGGGGGCAAAACCGCTAGTACCAGCGATCAAAGGGCTAGAAGAAGCAACCAACGCCTTTTCTTTGCGCAATGTTCCTGACTTAGACCAAATTATGGCGCATCTTGAAGACAAAAAGCCTCAAAAAGCGACGATCATTGGCGCTGGGTTTATTGGTTTAGAAGTCGCTGAAAATTTACATAAAAAAGGCCTCGAAGTAACGATCGTAGAAAAAGCACCCCACGTATTGCCACCTTTGGACGAAGAAATGGCTGCGTATGTCAAAAATGAATTGATCAAGCAAGGGGTCAAAGTTTTGACCTCGCAGTCAGCGACCGCTTTTGAAAAAGCAGGGCAAGAAATCGTTCTGGAAGATGGCACGATCCTGGCTTCAGATGTCACGATTCTTTCGGTTGGTGTCCAACCAGAAACGGATTTGGCGAAACGTGCTGGTATCCAATTAGGACACCGGGGGGGTATCCTAGTAGATGAGCAATACCAAACCAGCAAGAAAGATATTTACGCGGTGGGTGATGCCATCGTTGTGAAACAACAAATCACCCACGAAGACACGCTGATCTCCCTGGCGTCACCAGCCAATCGCCAAGGTCGGCAAGTTGCTGATGTATTGGGAGGACTGGCTCGCAAAAACAAAGGCGGTATCGGGACGGCGATCGTGCGCGTATTCGATATTGCGGCAGCGTCCACAGGGTTAAGTGAGCGCAGCGCCAAACTGGCGGGGCTAAATCCTCAGGTGGTTCATCTTTCAGGCAAAGACCATGCTGGGTATTATCCTGATGCGACGGATATTTATTTAAAGCTGATTTTTGATGCTGACACTGGAAAAATCTACGGTGCGCAAGGCATCGGAACCAAAGGGGTCGATAAACGGATCGATATTTTGGCAACAGCGATCAAAGGCGACTTAACGATCTTTGACTTGCCTGAACTGGAATTCACCTATGCACCGCCTTTTGGCTCAGCCAAAGATCCAGTGAATATGATTGGCTATGCAGCGATCAATCTGGCGGAAGGAATCAGTGAGAATATTCAGTGGCACGAATTGACGGATGCCTTAGAAAACGGTAAGCAGTTGTTGGATGTTCGTTCAGAGATGGAATTAGCCAATAATGGACGTTTTCAACAGGCGCTCCACATTCCGTTAGATGAATTGAGGGATCGGTTGTCTGAATTGGATCCAAGCGTTTCGTATGTCGTTACGTGTCATAGCGGATTGAGAAGCTACATTGCCGAACGCATCTTAAAACAAGCGGGCATCAATTGTCAAAACCTCGATGGTGCCTTTTCGTTGTATAATACTATTAAGCCGGAGATGATTATTCATGATTAAAGCCATATCTATGGACGAATTTACCCAAAAAGAAAAACGTGAACCGCTTGAGATCCTTGATGTCAGAGAAGTTGATGAGTTTGCACAAGGGCACATCAAAACAGCACAAAACCTACCGTTGAGCGAGCTTACGGAACAAATCAGCGACTTAGAGAAGGATAAAAACTACTATGTCATCTGTCATTCAGGGGCTCGTTCGCAAATGGCGTCTGAGTTTTTGAGCCAGCAAGGGTTTCAAGTGACCAATGTCCTCGGCGGCATGTCAGCATGGAGAGGAGAAATCAAACGATGACCGCATGCAACAAAGATATTTTGAATCGGTTAAAACGAACCGAAGGCCAGTTGCGGGGGATTCAAAAAATGATCGAAGACGAGAAAGAATGCGTCGATGTCATCACGCAATTGTCCGCCGTCAGTTCCAGTGTTAACCGTATTATGGGGATCATTGTCGCTGAGAATTTGAAAAATTGTTTGGAAAATCCAGACAGCGACACGGAAACCCAAAAGCAGAAAATCGATCAAGCCGTTCAGCTGATCGTGAAGAAATAACGGAATTTTTGAAAGGTTTGTCGCGTTTTTTCATTTGAAAGAGTTTATTGTCAACCAGTTTGAAGATTCGAAGCTGACCGCAAAAGAAGGGAAATACCTATTTTGCGGTTTTTTGTACATTAAAAAAATGATTGCGTTTTCTTTTTTTGGATGCTATGATTAATTTAAGAAATAAATAATGATTTTTTTTATGTGTATGTGACTGTACGGCAGGCAAGGCATAATAAAATCAATTTTGCGAGGATTCGCAGATTTGATTTTATTATGCCTTTTTTTACGCTTAGAAAGGAGGAAGGAGAAGAATACATGTATTTGATTAAGAAGGTTTTGAATGTAAACGTTATTATTGTTGAGAAAGACAACAAAGATGTTATTGCTTTTGGCAAGGGTATCGGTTATCGGCAAAAGAAAGGTCAATTGATTTCGGAAGAGAAAATCTCTAAATTCTATCTTCCGATTGAAGATAATCGAATGGAGTCCTTGATTACGTTTATGAACAATGTACCTGTAAAGTATATCGAGCTAGCGTATGAAGTCATTCAAGAAGCGGAGAAATATCTAGATACGGAGTTATCTGCTAATACACTCTTTTCACTGACTGATCATATTTATTTTACTGTCGAGAGGATCAGAGACAATGTCATTATGACTTCTTCAATGTATTGGGAGTTCAAACGATTTTATCCTGAAGAATTTCAGGCTGCTCAAAAAGGTGTTGCCATTATTGAAAAAGCACTTGGTATTTCTTTGAACGAACAAGAAGCAGCGAACATTACTTTCCATATCATTAACGGTAATAGTCGCTCAGCAATTCATGCTAATGCTATCCAAATCACAAAAATCGTGACAAATATTTTAAAGTCTGTACAAATGTTGGTGAAGAAAAAATTGGATAGCCACAGTCTGCACTATGAGCGTCTGGTTACACATGCCAAATTTTTTGCAGAACGCTATTTAACGAACACGATGTTAAACAATGATGCAGTTTTAATAAAGACAGTCTCTACGCTGTATCAAGAACCGATGGCCTATAGTCAGCGAATAAAACGGACTTTAGAAGAAATCTATGAGAAACCAATCACTGAAGAAGAAATTGCATATTTAGCTATTCATATTAATAGACTATTACTATCACAAAACGAGGAGTGAACCAAATGGTTGATAAAAAGAAAGAATCAGTAGACAAAATCATTCAATCGATCGGTGGAGAGAAAAATATTAACGCGGTCTATCATTGTGCAACTCGCCTTCGCTTCCAGTTAAAAGATACCACGCAATTCAATCAAGCACAGGCGAAGGAAATTCCAGGAGTACTAGGGACTAAATTGACCGGAGATGAAGTACAATTTGTGATTGGTGGAGAAGTAGGAAATTACTATTCGACTGTAATCAATCAGTATAAAATCACGGAAAAAAACAGTGCTGAAGCTGTAGATACACCTAAAAACGGACTTGTGAAACGAATCGTCGAAAACATTGTTGGTGTAATGGCGCCAATCATTACAGCATTGATCGGATTTGGTTTAATTCGGGCGGTTTTAGCTTTACTGGTCCTTTTGGGATTGAGTAGAGAAAGTTTAAATTATCAAATCATCAATATGATTGGAGATGCCGCCTTTTACTTTTTGCCTTTTTTAATTGCGGCTAGTGCGGCAAGACAATTCAAAACCAATCTTTATTTAGCATTGGGGATCACAGGCGTCTTACTACATCCAACATTTCAGAGTCTGGTTGCCTCGGATGTTTCTATGCAGCTGTTTGGGCTTCCGATACGTGAAGCCGCTTATTCAGGAACGGTTATCCCAATCATCTTGATCGTCTGGGTTATGAGTTATGTTGATCGTTTATCTGAAAAGATCATTCCGAGTGTACTAAAAACCATGTTGAAACCGCTTTTCATCGTGATCATCATGGCTCCGCTAGCACTGATGATCTTAGGACCTATCGGCGCGATTTTTGGAGATGGATTGTTCTTTGTTGTGGATTATCTGCGAGTGACTGTTCCATGGCTCGTGCCGACACTGATGGGCATCTTCACGCCTTTATTAGTAATGGTTGGTATGCATACGGCTTTGACTCCGATTGCGCAAGTCTCCTTTTCAACCGTAGGCTTTGAGATCGTCCAAGGACCAGGTATGTTAGCAAGCAACATTTCGCAAGCGGGGGCCGCCTTTGGGGTATTTGTTAAAACCAAAGATAAACAGATGAAACAAATTGCTTTTTCCAGCGGTATCACGGCGCTGTCTGGTATCACGGAACCTGCACTGTACGGGGTTAACTTGAAACTGAAAAAACCACTGATTTATGTGATGATTTCAGGTGGAATTGCTGGTTTTTATGCGGGGATCAGCGGACTAGTCCGCTATTCATTCGGATCGCCGGGGCTTTTGACCTTGCCGGTATTTTTCGGAGAGGATGCCTCTAATATTGTAAAAGCAGCCATAACATTGGCGTTAGCTTTTTCGATATCGTTTGTTTTGACAGTCATTTTTGGTTTTGAAGAGAGTATTGAAGAAGATATGAAAACGTTGGAGAATCCTTCACCGATTGCTTCAGAAAAACGGACAGCGGCTGAAGAAGCATTGATTCAAGGCTTCGTCCGTGGCAGCGTTTTGCCGCTGAGTGAAGTAGCTGACGAGGTTTTTGCTACCGAACAAATGGGACCAGGGCTAGCGATCGATCCTGCGTCAGGAGAATTCCATTCACCGATTGAAGGCACGATAACGACTGTCTTTCCAACAAAACATGCCATCGGGTTGCGACATGATAATGGATTAGAAATGTTACTGCATATTGGATTAGATACAGTGAAACTGGATGGAGAAGGATTTGAACTTTTTATTGAGGAAGGTCAGCGAGTAAAGGCGGGTGAGTTGCTAGCCCGTGTTGATATTGATTTTATCAAGTCTAAAGGCTACGATCCAACTTCTGTTTTGATTTTTATGAACAATCAGAATGAACCGGTATTTTTTGAGCACGATGAATTGATTGATTACTCGAATAAATTAGTAACAATTATTTAGAAGAAAGAAGGGGAAAAAATGAAAACAAAATTTCCAGATGGATTTTATTGGGGTGGGGCGACAGCTGCCAATCAATTAGAAGGAGCGTATCAAGTGGGCGGCAAAGGAATGTCAATCAGTGATCTGCTTCTGGGAGGCGATGTGAACACGCCTCGGCGAATCACCACAGAAATTGAAGAAGGTGCTTTTTATCCAAGTCATGAGGCGATTGATCATTTTCATCGATACAAAGAGGATATTGCTTTATTTGCAGAAATGGGATTTAAGCTGTATCGCTTTTCTATCGCATGGACTCGTATTTTTCCGACCGGTTTAGAGAAAGTACCAAATGAAGAAGGGTTAAAGTTTTACGATGATCTGATCGCAGAATTAAAGAAGTACGAGATAGAACCGATGGTCTCATTGTCTCATTATGAATCACCGATAGAAATGACAAAACAGTTCAATGGCTGGGAAAGCAGAGGAATGATTGAATCGTATGAAAGATTCGCCAAGACGGTCATTGATCGTTATCAGGATGATGTGAAATATTGGCTAACATTCAATGAAATCAATATTTTATCCAGAGATGTAGGGGTGGGTACGTATTTAGGAGGAGGAATGTATCCAAAAGATATTGATGATTTTTTGAATACACAAAATATCGATAACAGTCAGCAACGGTTTCAGGCGCTCCACCACCAATTCGTTGCAAGTGCCCGAGTGATCAAGTACGCAAAAAGTCTACACAAAAATTTGCAAATGGGCTGTATGATTGCCTATCGAATGATTTATCCGTTGTCTTCTCATCCAGAGGATATTCGTTTTGCACAAGAGATGACTAATATCAGTAATTTTTACTGTGGTGATGTTCAAGTGAAAGGTCGCTATCCATATTTTGCTAAAAAGTTTTGGCAAGATAGAGGGATAGACCTTACTATCGAAGCAGGAGATTTAGAAGTACTGAAAGAGGGCACTGTTGATTTCTATACGTTTTCTTACTACCAATCTTCTACTGTGACTAAAGTAAATGATCAAGCCGAAAAGCAAACGGGGAATTTTTTCAATGGGGTTAAAAATCCGCATCTTACAGCGAGTGAATGGGGCTGGGAAATCGATCCATTAGGATTGCGCATTGCGTTAAATCAAATTTATGAACGCTATGAAATTCCCTTGATGGTGGTCGAAAATGGGTTAGGTGCAATGGATACCCTCATTGAAAAAAATGGTGAATATACAGTCGAGGATGATTATCGTATCGACTATTTACGAAGACATATTAAGGCAATGGCTGATGCTATTGCAGATGGTGTTGATCTTATCGGATATACTTCTTGGGGGCCCATCGACCTTGTTTCAGCAGGAACTGGACAAATGGCAAAACGCTACGGGTTTATTTATGTAGACAAGCATGACGATGGGACTGGCTCGTTGGCTCGCTATAAGAAAAAGTCCTTTTATTGGTACAAAAAAGTGATTCAATCAAATGGTGAAGGAATTAAATAGAAAACTGCAAGCTCAAGTTATTACAGAAAAAAGCGAAGGTGCTGCTGAGCCTTCGCTTTTTCGTCGCCTACAATTGGACAGGGGGATTAATTGTGGCTGACTTCTTCGTAAAAAATGGCGTTGCGTTCTGCAATCAGTTGGGTTTCCCTTCGCTCTAATTCGAGAAAGGTTTCGTCTGCCAGCAATTCGGCAGCAGAGTAGCCGGCCGCCAAGAAGTTTTCTGCATAGGTCAATTTCTGATTCGTGATGTTTCTTCGTTGCTCGGCAATAATGAGTAGCTGTTTCACATTCATACACTCACTCCATTCTTTTATAAAAAGCAAGTACTAAAAGAGGACAGCTGATAATACTTGCAAGTCAACGGTGAAGGCGGGAAAACGATCATGGTCAGCGATTTGTAAATAAGAGGAGAACGACAGGTTCGTTTCTGATTGATCGTTTTATACGGAAGCTTTGTACTAAGTATAAAAAAATTTCCCCCGTAGCAACAGAACGTAGTCGTTTACATAAAGCAACGATTGGTTTACATTCTTTGGACAAGTGGGTGTAACAAGAAAACCAAGCAATTTTGTCCTGGAAAACGGCGGGATTTGACGACAAAAAAACCTGCGGCCGCATCAAGCGGAAGCAGGTTTCACGGGCTAGTAGAAATAGCTTAAACGGTTTGTTTTGCTGGGCGTAGCAAGACTTCGCTGATCGCCACATGTTTGGGCTGTTGAATGGCATAAACCACTGCATTTGCTACATCTTCTGGTGTTAGGCTATTGCCTTCTACGCGAGAGGTTTCTTTCAAGGCTGCTTCTAGTTGAGCATTGCCGACGGTTTCAAACAATTCCGTGGAGACCATTCCTGGAGAGACGATGGTGGAGCGAATGCCATGTTCACGTTCTTCTTGGCGCAAGCCTTCCATGATTGCACGAACTGCAAACTTTGTCCCGTTGTACACGGCAGAACCTGGGTAAATGACATGTCCGGCAACTGAGTCAGTGGCGATGATCAAGCCGTCTTGTTGTTTTTGCATGATGGGCAGCACAGCGCCGATCCCGTTCAATACCCCCATGATATTGATATCCAGCATTTGTTGCCAGCTGTCATAGTTCAACTCTGCCAAGTTTCCTTGAGGCATGATGCCAGCATTATTAAAAAGGACATCAATCCGACCAAAGGAGGTCATGGCTAAATCAATGACTTGTTGGACTTGTTCGCGATTGGTGACATCAGCTGTTTGATACAAGACATTTTCTCCTAATTTTTCAGCCAGTGCTTTGATGCGCTCTTCACGGCGGGCAGCGATCACTACTTTTGCCCCTTGCTCGGCTAGTTTAACGGCAGTTGCTTCCCCAATTCCTGAAGAGGCCCCCATAATTACGATAACTTTCTCTTTGATTTCTGTCATTTGTATTTCCTCCAGTGAATGATTTTTTCAGCGAATCCTGCTACTGCCAATGGTGAACCTGTGAGACGATAGGTGATTGACAGTACAGTGCTTGCGGTGTATTTTAATTGTAGAATCTGAAGTTAGGTTTAGGTCAAGCGATAAATATAATTTTTTTTAGGAGCGATGCAAGTGAGTTACTCGATTGGCGAAGTATCACAAACGACCAATATCCCCATCTCGACACTGCGTTATTACGATCGAGAAGGGATGTTTCCGAAGTTGGCCCGCAGTAATGGCGGCATTCGGGTGTTTTCAGAAAAAGAAGTAGCGACGATCAAAGTGATCGATTGTTTGAAGAATACCGGCATGCCCATCAAAGACATCAAGAATTTCTTGGATTGGGGCGAGGAAGGCGATGCGTCTTTGCAGAAACGGCAGCAGCTGTTTCATGAACGTCTGGAAGAAGTCACAAAGCAAATGGCAGCCTTGCAAGAAACCATGAATACGATCAAATACAAATGCTGGTACTACGATACCGCGATGGCAGCAGGCACCGAAGCGGTGGTAAAAGAGTTGCCGCTAGAAGAAATACCCGAAGAAGTCCGAGCATACAAACTGTAAGCCCATCGAAAAACCACCTGCTGTTTTTGCAGGTGGTTTTTCGATTCTACTGGTTTTTCTGGGAAAATCAACCTTGCCAGTTGCCGTTTTCTAACGGCAGTTCATCAGTCCCATGAAAATTGGATTTCGTTCGTCGGCAGTGTTACTCAATAACGCCTACAGGAATCAAATAGCGGGGTTCATTTTCCGTTGGCAGCTGCAGCAGCTCTGTGAGTTCATAATCCGTGAAGGCGCCGATCGGCACAGCGCCTAAGCCTAACGCTTGGGCCTGCAAAAGGACGTTTTGGGCGGAATGACCGACTTCGATATAGGCATAGCGTTCGATTCCTCGGTCCCCATAGCGCTCGATCAGTCGTTCATAAACCACTGTATAAAGCAATGTGGCAGGTGCCCGTTGAATCGCTGGCTGATCCAACGAACCTTCCGCCAATGCGGTCCGAAAATCGCCGGCAAGAACTTTTGCTAAGGCATGTTGCTCAGGTTGATACAGATAAAGCCCTGGCTCAAGCCCCGTTACCTGTGTGACCACGACATAGAGGTCTAAGGGATACAAGGCACCAGCCGAAGGCGCTGTGCGGCGACCATCTTCTGTAGTGACACCGGCAGCGGCCCATAAAAGCTGTGCTAACTGTTCTTGTGTTAGCTCAGTATCTTGAAAATCCCGTTGCGAGCGCCGCTCGAAGAGAGCTTCCGCCACACTGGTATCCCCGTCTAAGATTGGTTGTGGCAATGGAAAGGTTTCATAGGAAACTGCTGGTTCGGAAGAAGTTGCGGTGTTGGCAGTCGGTTGTTCTTCAATTGGTGCCGTATCCGCACTGCAGCCAGTGAGGAGTAAGCCCAGCACCAAAAGAGCGACTAAATGAGCAAAGCGAAATCGTTTGTAACGGGTCATAAGGATTCCTCCTTTTTCTAAGGGCTTCGTGTTATTTATAAGTATAACAAGGATTGTTTTTTCATGCGCTTTTATTCACAAATTTGTGAGCGGTGACAAGCGCATCAGCTCAATCAGGTCATAGGGAAAGCAGACTCTTTAATATTTTCTAAAGGCTTAAAAAGTATTTACTATCGAGAAATCGTCTAGATTCTGTTCTGGCTCTTTCAATCAATGATCATTGGAAAAGTATGCAGCAAATGCCAGAGTGTTATCTAAAGGAAGACAATCATCATTAGATGGGGAACAGCCCTTTGAGGAGCCGTCTGGAATCAATAAAGCCCCCTTGTCTCTTGCGACAAAGGGGGCGGGACTAACTGTTCATTTCTGCGACTTCTTCCTCCATATCAAATTCCAACTGTTTGGCAGCATTGAGCTGGTCGCTATAGTAGCTGGCAAGCTCTTCAGCAGATTGCGGTGTTAGATTGTTAAAGGCAAAAGTCACATAGGAGCCATGATCCTCTAGGCAAATCGAATTGATAGTGAAGCGACGCTTATCATCGTAAAAGACGTAACTTTCACCTGGTATGAAGGTTTGCTCGGGATGAGTACGGACACGGAAGCCATTGAAACTCATTTGATACATCTCGAACGTCTTGGCATCATAAGAAAGCTGACGATTGATGGCGATACTCAAGGCTTCACTATCACTTTCGATAAAACGGTTTTTCCCGATCAAAATGGCATAAAACAAGCCATAGAGGTTATAGAGCGACCAAATCAAGGTCACGATATAGCCGAATTCATACCCTTCTCCTCGGTACAAACGATACCCAGCTACCAGACAGGCAAAGGAAATCCAAGTAAAGAGGATGATGTGGGGCAAGACGGTTCGCCAATCAAAGGCGTTGCTGCCGACGATCTCTTTTTTGGTCACGTTGAATTTTTTCTGTGATTTCATAAATTCTTTGATCAATGCCCCGTGTGGATAGGAGCGACAAAGCAATCATAGATGTGGGAACTTGTCAGGTTCCTGATCTTAGGGACATACAGCCGAAACGACAGGGAAATCATAATGAAAGGCGGTAAAAAGAACAGCAACAATTGGTGATTGTTGCTTCTGACGATAAAGATATCAAAAACCATAAATAAGGTTGGTGCCAATAAAAAGATGATTTTTTGGAAAGAGGTAAACCAATACAAATAGGAGTTGTAATAACAAAGTTTTTGCATGAACGACAACCCTTTTAAGCGGCGCGGTTTGAAGTGGTCAAAAATTTGTTTCGTTCCTTGCGCCCACCGAGTCCGTTGTGAGGTCAGCTCTTTGGCAGTGTAAGGAGTGATCCCCAAGGCATAGGCTTTATTGATAAAAATCGTTTCATAGCCGGCGTCTTGTAAAAGCATCCCGGTCGCCATATCTTCGGTGATACTGCTGGTAGGAACGCCGCCGATCTCTTCAAGGGCACTGCGGCGAATGATGGCATTGGTACCGATATGGATCAAAGCATTCTCACGAGAAAGTGCGGGTTCTAGAAAGCGCATGAATAATTCCTGTTCGTTGTACATGGATTTGCGCAGTAATTGAAAAGGATCTTTGTTATAAAATGTTTGTGGATATTGCACCAATGCAACTTTAGGATTGCGGAAATAGTCGACAGCTTCAAAAATAATGTTCTTTTTGACGATAAAGTCAGCATCCAGAAGCAAAATCAAGTCACTGCTGGTTTGGGACAAGGCATAGTTGATATTCCCAGCTTTAGCATTGGCATTTCCTTCGCGGGTCAAATAGCCGAGGTTCATTCGCTCGGCCATTTCTTTTAGTTCCTCTCGATGGCCATCATCGCAGATATAGATTTTTTTATTGGGGTATTTCAAGGCTTTGACAGCCAGTGCGGTGGCGATCACCAGCTTGATGTCTTCATTGTAAGTACAAATAAAAGCGGCGACACTTGGCAAGAATTCTTCTGCTTCATCCCCCTCGTAGCGGTATTCTTTTGAGAGCTTATTGGAAAAAAGGTAAACAAAAAAGCCATAGACAAATAAACCAATGACTTCCGCAATATAGAGAATAATCCCAAATACTAGTGAAGCAGAACTATCAATCGGGATCGTGAAAAATAAACGCCAAACCAAGTAAATAAACAGAAAAGCAATCGTGATCTTCGAAAACAGCTGTTTGATTCGATTATTTTTCTTTGCCAGAAAATACAACAAGAAAATGACCAAAAACAACCCAGATAAATAAACCAATTCCAAACCAATCTCCTCCTTTGTTATACTAAAATAGTAATAAGTTTTTAAAAATAAATCAAAGTAAACGATTGCATTTTTTTAACATGTGAGAAAGAAGAAGGAGGACAAGTACGAAGAAGAGAAAAAGGCCAAACAAAAACCCTCCAGCAACGAATTGCTGGAGGGTTTCATTTAATTGGCAGCTGCCAATGCTGCTTGGTTTTGTTTGGCATGATAGGCTTCCACGTCTAGGATTGCCTGTTTAAACATTTCTCGCGTGATCTCATAAGGCACGTGGACGATGTCATTGGTGGTCATTGCTTTGTCTAAGATTGCCTCAAGATCGCTGGTGTCGTTAAGGCCCATATCTGCTAGGCAAACCGGCAGTTTGTTTTCCTTCATAAAGGCGTAGATGCGCTGGAAGAGGGCATCTTGCTGATCGAGCTGCAACAAGGCCAAAACGCCGTAACTAACGGATGCGCCGTGTAAATAGTCTTCCATTTTTTCCAAAACGGTCGTTCCGTAGTAAAAGGAATGAGCAAGGGCGGAGTTGTAATCATTGACGACTAAGACGGAAACTAAGCCGGTGGTTACGATGATATCCAAGACGACTTGCTCAATGGCATAAGACGGCTGATTGGCGGCACTGTCTTTCAAGGCTTGTGTGCCGTATTGCAATAAGCGTTCCGTGCACATTTTGCCGATTTGGATGCCTAACCCATCGGTGTAATCTAACTGATCGCCCCGCGCTGAAAATGTCGATTCGATCTCTTTGGAGAGGGCATCGCCGATTCCTGCCCATAAGTACTTGTCGGGGGCTTGGGCGATGATCTCACTGTCGATAAAGGCATGGGTCGGCGGTTGCGAAGGGAAAAACAACCCTTGCATCTCGCCGTTTTCTTTATAGATGACACAAACCGCGGTGACTGGTGAGCAGTTGGAGCCAATCGTTGGGAAGGTGAAGACTGGTTTGCCAGCTTTTTCCCCAACCACTTTGACGGTATCGCAGACGCGGCCGCCACCAACGGCGAATAGAACATCGGCGGCTTGGACACTTGGAGTAGCGAACAGCTGATCGACGTTTTCATAGGTCGAGTTGCCGCCGTACCACAAGGTATCCGTCACTTGGACTGCTGACGTTAAAGCGGCTTTGATCTTGTCTTCAGCTTTTTCAAGGGCGGTTTTTCCGCCGATGATCACGGCATTGGTGCCGTATGGTTTTACGATGTCATTTACTTTTTCGTAGGCGTCCGCCCCGATTGTGTAGTTTGGCAAAAAGATACTTTGACTCATACTTTTCTCCTTCTTTCTTGGCCACGAGATTGGCTAAAATTGGTCCGGTAATTTGATGGATCACCATGCCGACTGCGGCAGGGGTAACGGCTGCAGCAATGGCGGCAAAGTGGGCATTGGCTAACGAGATCGCTAGGCCAGTATTTTTCATTCCTAATTGAAACATGATGGATTTGGCTTGGGTGGCACTGACGCCCATCACACGGCTCAGACCATAGCCTGCGCCGTAGCCGATCAAGTTATGGAGCAAGACTAAGAAAATCACGATCAAGCCAGATTGGACGATGACGGCGCCGTTGCGAGCGACAGTTCCTGCAACGATCAATAAGATACTGACGGAAGAAATCAACACAAATGATTGCAGAAATCGCTCGATGTGCTTGGCAATGAGTTTGTGGACGATCACCCCTAAAATGATTGGCAAAAGCACCATCTGCAAGACAGACAAGAGCATTTCCCAGAAGGAGATCTCGGTGTACTGACCAGCCAAGACATAAACCAAAAAGGGTGTAACGACGGTCGCTAACAAGGTCGATACCGTGGTCATGGAAACGGTGAGGGCGACATCGCCTTTGCCGATGAAGGTCATGACATTGCTGGCGGTTCCACCAGAAACGCAGCCTAGTAAGACAAAACCGATAATCAAACTGGAAGAAAGACCAAACAGCTGCGCTAAGCCGTAAGCCACCAAAGGGCTGATGGTGAACTGGAAAAGCACCCCTAAGATGAATGCTTTGGGCTGTAAGACGACCATTTTAAACGCAGCAACGTTTAGAGTCATCCCCATACAAAACATGATGATGCTCAAAAGAATCGTTGTACGAGGCGGAATCCATAAGAAGGGTTGCGGGAAAAAATAAGAGACGATCATCAATAAAATCATGATGTAGATCAAATACTTGTTTACAAAAGCAGCGATCGTGTTGACGGTTTTCATAATAAAAAATCATCCTTCCTTTTTTCTGCTTGACCAATCAAGTGTCCAAACAGAAGGGGTCTTTAGAATAAGTGCAGTGCATAACCGCGGGGAATCGGCAGCAGTTGGTCAACGAGCGTTTTGGATCTATCTGACATCAAGGTGTCAGCTTGCAAAAGGCCGCTTTCTTGAAAATGGGTATAAAAAAACACTCCATCTCAAGAAGCTGTTCTTCTTTTTGGATGCAATGTGAATAGGGACTCTTTGAATGTATAAAATCAAACAGTCCCGACTATAATAATAAAATAATTCGTTTGCTAACATTGGTGCGGGTCATATACGCCACCGTCCTTTTCTTTATTTGGAATTTTCTAAATATTTAAATTATTTCTACCTAGTCTACAAAAGAGTCAACGCTTTGTCAATTGTTTGAGAAAATTTTTTTCATTTTTTTGGGTGTTTTTTAAAAAACATGGGTTTCTATGGGGAAAAACAGCAAGAATTGGTTTGTGCTGTGCTTTTTTCCCCTTCGTTTAGAAACAGAATAGTTGTTGGATCTTGGTTTTTGTCCTACGATGATACTAGCAAGAGTTGGAAAAAGAAACGAGAGGAGCAAAGAAAATGAAAATTTTTGTCGTTGGTGCTACTGGACGAGTAGGCCAAAAATTGATCACCTTTCTAGAAAAACAAGGACACATCGTTTATGCTGGTGCGCGCAGCAGTGAGAAAATCACAGAAACGGAGACGATCAAGCCCGTGTTCTTTGATTTACACACAGAACCGGAAGAGATGGCGGCGAAATTCGCAGATGCGGAAGCGGTATACTTCGTGGCGGGTTCCCGAGGCAAAGACTTGCTGCAATCTGATCTGTATGGTGCGGTCAAAGTGATGCAAGCCGCTGAAGCAAAAGGAATTAAGCGCTACATCCACCTTAGCTCAGCCTATGCCTTAGAACCTGAACAGTGGCAAAGGGAAGGCATGGCGTCATTGATGGATTACACGATCGCCAAATTTTTCTCTGATCGCTGGCTGATCGACAACACCGCACTAGACTATACGATTTTGCAGCCGGGTGCGTTGAAAGAAACGCCAGGTTCTAGTTTGATCGAGATCAGTGAAACGACCTCTGGTGCGATCCCCATCGAGGATGTCGCCGTCTTGTTAGGTGAAATGCTGGAACGTCCAGCAACTTATCAAAAAGTCATCAAAGTCCAAGCTGGGGAAACCCCCATCAGCGAGGCACTGGATCAGCTTTAAGGCGAGCCTTTGGGCTTGAAGAGAATGTACTGAAGGAGCTGTACGGCAATGAATCGTTGGCGTGCGGCTTTTTTTTGTGAAGAAGCCAGCCACTTTTCATTTTTGAAAGCGGTGACTCTTGACTTTGGAAAAATAGTTTGTTACGCTTATTGCTAACTTTAGAGGGGGTGGTAAACGAATGTCAAGCGACTCGAGTGACGGTGAGCAGAAACACTATTTTGACTTGCCTTACTTTTTAATTGAATAGGAGACAAACAACAGCGCGTTATTTAGGAGCAGTTTCTAAATAAGGGGCTTATTTGTGTTATCCATCAATGAAAAAGAAAAGGAAGAAGAAAAAAATGAATAAAAAAGAGTTTCAGTTATCAGTGTCAGAAACAATCGAACAGTATCAGGTGCCGTCAATCGATCAAGGGTTGACTGAGGCGCAAGTAACCGAGCGGTTAGAAACCTACGGATTGAACCAATTAGCGGTCAAAAAAACCGCCAAGTGGCGTTTGCTGCTGCGACAATTCCATAACACGATCATCTACATTTTGATTTTCTCTGCCATCTTAACGCTGCTGATGGGGCATTTCTCTGATGCCGTGATCATTGGCATCGTCGTGCTGGTCAATGCGTTGATCGGTTATTACCAAGAAGCGAATGCTTCCGATGCGTTAGAACGGATCAAAGAGATGCTATCAGCAGAAGCCACGGTCTATCGGAATGGGATTCGTCAAGATATTCCAGCTGCCGAAGTCGTTCCAGGGGATGTCGTATTCCTAGAAGCTGGTGACAATGTGCCCGCAGATCTGCGAATCATCGAAGCCGACAACTTGCGTATCCAAGAATCCGCCTTGACTGGTGAAGCCGATTCGGTGGAAAAAATAACAGATGCCTCAATGGATGAAGCAACGCCATTAGCGGAACAACGGAATTTGGCGTTTGCTTCGACTTCCGTGACGTCAGGAAGCGGGAAAGGGATCGTGATCGCTACTGGCGTCACGACTGAAATCGGGAAAATCTCAGCTGAAGTCAATCAAACGGAAGAACGAAAAACGCCGTTGATGAAAGAGATTGATGGACTGGGGAAAGGCATCACCTATGTGATCATGGGCGTGGCGGTCTTGCTATTTGTCGTCAGCTTGTTCCAGCAGACCTATGCGATCTCTGTCTTATCCTTAGCCGTTGTCACCATGATCGTCGGCTCGATCCCAGAAGGATTGCCAGCAACGACCTCGGTGGTTTTGGCGATGGGTGTCAGCGACATGGCAAAAAACAAGCACACCATCATCAAAACGCTGCCAGCGGTTGAAACGCTAGGCTCAGTGGATGTGATCGCGACGGATAAAACAGGTACCCTGACCAAAAATGAAATGACGGTCAAAGACATCGTATTGGCTGAGCAGGAATATGAAGTGACGGGTGACGGCTATGCGCCGGTGGGAGAAATTCGTCCAAAGCAGGAGGACGTCCACGCGCAAGACACCTTGCAGTTGTTTTTGGAAGCTGGTTACGAAGCCAACGATACGGTATTAGTGCCAGAAGGAAATCACTGGACGATCAATGGGGAACCAACAGATGGCTCCTTCTTGACGCTGTATCATAAGCAATTTGCCTATCCGCAAGCACCTGCTTACCAAGAGCTGGATATGCTGCCCTTTGATTCGGACAACCGCTACATGGCGAAACTAGTGGCAAACCCTGCGGGGGAACGCTTGCTATTTGTTAAAGGCTCCCCAGATAAATTGTTTGAAATGGTGCAAAAACAAGCGGCGTCTTTTGATGAAGCCTATTGGACAGACCATGTCCGCCGCTTGTCGGCAGAAGGCAAACGAGTGGTAGCGGTGGGCTATCAGAAAGTTTCGATTGATCACATTGATGAAACGATTTTTGAGCAAGGGCTGCAATTACTAGGGATCGCTGGGATCATCGATCCGCCGCGAGAAGAAGTGATTGCCTCCCTGAAGGAAATGAACCAAGCCGGTGTTCAAGTGAAAATGATCACTGGCGATCACCCTCTGACCGCCAAAGCGATTGGGGAAAAGCTTGGCTTAGCGGATGAGATTCACGTCGTGACTGGTGCCGAGTTGGATCAGATGAGTGAAGCTGAATTTCAAGATGCTGCCTTGACGAATCAAGTCTTTGCACGAACCACGCCGAAAAATAAATTGGACATTATCAGAGCGCTACAAGCCAAAGGCAAAGTCACGGCGATGACAGGGGACGGAGTCAACGATGCCCCTGCGTTGAAGCGGGCGGATATCGGTGTAGCGATGGGGATCAGCGGCACGGATGTAGCCAAAGACTCTGCTGATATGATCTTGACCGATGACAATTTCGGTACCATGTCCTTAGCGATTCGCGAAGGACGCAGGATCTATGACAACATCAAAAAGAGCATTCTGTTTCTGTTGCCGACATCTTTTGCCGAAGGGCTGATCATTGCCTTTACGATCATGATGCAAAAAGAATTGCCGCTGCAGGCGACGCAACTGCTGTGGATCAACATGGTTTCTGCTATTACGATCCAGTTTGCGTTTATCTTTGAACCAGCAGAGTCTGGGATCATGAACCGCACACCGCGAAAGACAGGCAATAAATTGTTGAATCGCCACGATATTTGGCAGATGGCGTATGTATCGATCTTGATGGCAGTCATCAGTTTGATCGCTCATGACTGGCTCTTGCTGCAAGGCGTCAGCGAAGCCGTTGCCAGTACCATGATGGTCAATATCGTGGTCTTGAGTAAGATTTTCTATTTGTTCAACATCCGTACAAGTGCACCAGCGTTTTCTAAAGCTTCCTTCACCAATCCAAAAGCATTCGTGATCATTGGTGTGATGCTGGTTCTGCAACTGTTATTGACCTATGTTCCATTTATGCAAAGCGCCTTTCATACTGAGGACATGTCCTTGATCGGCTGGGTCATCTCAGCAGCTTCTGGGATGGTCGTCTTACTCGTGACGGAGTTTGATAAATGGCTTCGTTCGAGAAAAAATATTTAACCTAGGTTTTCTCGTGTTTTTCACAGGCAAAACCGCCTTGCTGCAGCTTAGGAAAATGGCGGAACGACAAGAGATTTCTGCTGTCGCTGCTTTGGGGTTGCCAAAAGAAAAAGCCAAGAGGAATTCCTATCGGCTTGTAATCAGGCCTATTGACAAACAAAAATGGTCGGGCTAAAATGCACATGAATTGAATAGTATTCTTCGGGGCAGGGTGTAATTCCCGACCGACGGTGACAAGCGCAATGCTTGAAGTCCGTGACCCGCATAGCTATGCGGTGGAGCCAGTGTGAATCTGGCACCGACAGTGAAAGTCTGGATGGGAGAAGAAAAACCACAAAATTTCAAGGGGCGCAGTGCGTCTAAAATTGATTTTTTGCCGGTCTTGTTTGTCTATGCCTCGTGAGATTCTCACGAGGCATTTTTTTATTGAAAGGAGGAAGGAAGATGCATAACGAATACATGCGTTTGGCGATCGCAGAAGCCAAAAAAGGGCGCTACCAAACCTTTACCAATCCGCTAGTGGGCGCTGTGATCGTCAAAGAGCAACGGGTCATTGCCAAAGGGGCTCACTTAGTCTATGGGCAGCCCCATGCGGAACGAAACGCCATCGAACAATGCCATTCCTCCGAAGACCTAATCAATTCGACTTTATACGTGACATTAGAACCTTGCAACCATCAAGGAAAACAGCCGCCTTGCACCCAGCTGATCATCGACAGTGGCATCAAAAAGGTAGTCGTCGGCCAGTTAGACCCTAACCCAATCGTGGCTGGACAAGGCAAGCGCTTTTTAGAAGAACAGGGCATCGACGTGTTGGTGGGCATCGAAGAAACAGCGGTGCGACGTTTGAATCCACACTATAATTTTTACCATCAGCATCAGCGACCTTACGTGGCGTTGAAGCAAGCGATCACTTTAGATGGCCGGATCGCTCATGATGCGTTGACCCGCAGTGCGATCACTGGTTCAGCGGTTTGGCAAAACGTCCATCAAGAACGTGGGGACTATCAAGGAATCTTAGTGGGCAGTCAGACGGTGTTGACGGATGATCCCACCTTATTGACCACGGTTGAAACCAGCTTTCCGCCGATTCGCATCGTGTTAGACCGTCGGGGGCGAACGCTGTCGCAACCCCATTTGGCACTGTTTGTCGATGATTCGGCACCTGTGTGGATTTTTACGCAGCAGACAACTGTCAGTGATTTGCCAGCTCATGTGTCAGTGATCCAGCTGGAAGAGTTGACAATTGTTTCATTGCTGAAGGAGCTTGCCGCACGACAGGTCCAATCGCTTTACGTAGAAGGAGGCGCTGCGATCCATGATGCCTTTTTAGCCAGCGGACTGTGGCAAGAAAGCATTACCTATGTGGCGCCAAAGTTTCTTGGGGGCAATAGTCTCGCAAGTTTTACCAGTGAGCGTACCCCGAAACAGCTGCAGCAGCTAACAGAGGTGACGGTGACTGCAGTTGGGGAAGATGTTTGCATCCGAGGAAGGAGACCAGAGGAATGTTCACAGGATTGATTCAGGAAAAAGGCCGCATCAAAGAGATCCGCAAGCAAAGCCGCACGATCCAGCTAACTTGCAGTGCGTCCGAAGGATTACTGGCGGATTACCAGATCGGAGACAGTATGGCGATCAACGGGACGTGTTTGACGGCGATCGCCAAACAAGCGACGACGTTTACGGTGGATATCATGCCAGAAACCTTTCAACGAACGACCTTTAAACAACTCTCGGTGGGTGCCGAAGTCAATTTGGAGCGAGCGATGGCAGCAACGCAGCGTTTTGAAGGCCACTTTGTCGCTGGCCACATTGATGTAACGACCCGTTTGATCCAGAAAAAGCAGTTGGAAAATGCCTTGATCTTGACGTTTGCTTATCCTGTCAGTGTGCAAGGGGAAATCATTCCGCAAGGGTCGATTGCGATCAATGGCGTCAGTTTGACGGTTACCCAGACGACGGCACAGGCATTTTCCGTTAGCTTGATCCCCCATTCCAAAGACCAGACGACGCTGGGGCAGTTGAAACAAGGGGAGTGGGTCAATATCGAGACGGATATGATCGGGAAATATGTCAAATACCAACGAAAATGAAAGAAGGCAGACGATGCATAAAGTAGAACAAGCAGTGGAATGGTTAAAAAAAGGCGGCTTAGTGATTGTCGCCGATGATGAAAATCGGGAATCAGAAGGAGATTTGATTGGGATCGCTGAATACGCAACGCCAGAAGCCGTCAATTTTATGGTGACTTATGGCCGCGGCTTGATCTGTGCACCCATCTCACAAGCGATCGCTGAAAAGCTGGCATTGCCTGAGATGACCGCCAATAATACGGATGCCTTTGGCACCGCGTTTACCATCAGTGTCGATCACGTGACGACGAGTACGGGAATTTCTGCGAAAGACCGGGCAGTGACGATTGAAAAGTTGGCTGATCCTGCGTCACAAGCTGCGGATTTTTATCGCCCTGGTCATATCTTCCCTTTGACCGCTCAACCTGGCGGCGTGTTGGAACGCAGAGGACATACAGAAGCGGCTGTGGATTTAGCAAAGCTTGCTGGCAGCGTGGAAGCAGCCTACATTTGTGAGATTTTAAATGAAGATGGCACGATGGCTCGGGTCCCAGAATTGAAAAAATTAGCAGAAAAATGGCAGCTGCCGTTTTTGACCATTGATGAGTTGGCGGAATATCTACGAGGAACCACGCCTATCACGGTGGATCTGCCAACGGCTTATGGGGCGTTCCAATTGACCTTATTTGAAGATGAGTTCGGCAATGAACACCTTTTACTAGCCAAAGGCGAGATTCAACATACTACCGAGCCGCTGTTACTACGGATCCATTCAGAGTGTTTAACAGGCGACGTCTTAGGCTCTCATCGCTGTGATTGCGGCGAACAGCTACAAGAAGCGATGCGGCAGATCGAAGAAAAAGGCCGCGGTGCGATTTTGTATCTACGCCAAGAAGGCCGCGGTATTGGCTTGCGGAACAAGCTCCGTGCCTATCAGCTGCAGGAACAAGGCATGGATACTTATGAAGCAAATATTGCATTGGGGTTTGCAGCAGATGCTCGTCATTACACGTTTGCCGCCGATGTTTTACGTTCCTTAGAAGTGCAGGAGATTCAACTGATGACCAACAACCCTGACAAGGTGAAGGAATTAGAAAGCTTAGGGATCAAGGTAGTAGCACGGGTACCGCTGGAGATGCCTGCGCATAAAGAAAACAGCAGCTATTTGAAAACGAAGAAAGAAAAGTTTCACCATTACCTATCTATTTAATCAACCAAAGGAGAATGAGCGATGACAGTATTTGAAGGAACGTTTCAGGGAGAGGCAGTCAAAGTAGGGATCGTGGTCTCACGATTCAACGAGTTTATCACTTCCAAGTTAGTGGAAGGCGCCAAAGACAATTTGCTGCGTCATGGAGTCAAAGCAGAAAACATCGATGTGTATTGGGTACCAGGGGCTTATGAGATTCCGTATATTACCAAAAAAATCGTTGACCACAAGCAATACGATGGGATCGTGACATTAGGTGCCTTGATTCGCGGAGCAACGACTCACTATGAATTGATCTCAAATGAAGTGGCGAAAGGCGTAGCCCAAATTGGTCTGAATGCCGACATTCCGATCATGTTTGGTGTGTTGACGACTGAAACAATCGAACAAGCCATTGAACGGGCGGGAACCAAAGCCGGCAACAAAGGCAGTGAAGCCGCTCAAGGTCTTTTGGAGATGATTTCGTTGAATCAGCAAATCCTTGGCAACGCATAGGTTTCACGTTCGAACAAAGGGAAGCTACAAGAACAAGCCTGCCTGAGCATAGGCATCAGACTGGAGACAGACTTCGTACAAAATGAAGTCTGTCTTTTTTTCATCATTTAAAAGCATGGGATTATTTTTGCCAAAGGATTCGCTTCTTCACGGGTACCGTATTTTCGATAGGTCAATGGAGAGGAAAACGCCCAATCAATCACGAACATTAGAATAACTCTTATTTAAGGAAATTTTCAGAAAATTATTTACATTTCACAAAAGGTTCCTTATAATGACTCTATTCATTGAGAGTGATTCTCATTTGCAAATAGATGTCAAAGCAGTACATGGCTTTGGCGCTTTTCATGAGAAGAACTGTTATAAGCGAAAAAACGCACAGATGCTTCTTTTATGATGGTGGCGAGGCAACAGTCAGGTTGTTTTTGCTGTGAAATCAGGAGAGGATCGTGCTGAATAAAGGAGAATCACATGTCGGTAGGGTTGATTAAATCAAATCGTTGGATGGTTTCGACAATCATTTGCTGTGTTTTAGTTGTCGCCATTCTCTTATCTGCAGGAGTTGCTTTGGCAAACGGACAAGCCAATATCACCCTTGGCGAAGTTTATCAAATTCTCTTCTATAAAATCAGCCATGGATTGGTTGGTGATCTTTCAGGCATTTCAGACGCAAACATCAATATCGTCTGGTTTGTTCGGGCACCGCGGGTCTTGCTGTCTATTTTTGTGGGCATGGGGTTAGCGATCAGCGGGGCAGTGATGCAGGCGGTGGTCCAAAATCCGCTGGCAGATCCCTATATCTTAGGGATCTCTTCAGGCGCATCCTTAGGGGCGACCTTCGCCATCTTAGTCGGTTTTGGCGGCTCGGCGCTAGTCTTGCAGCTGGGCTTATCGTTTGGTGCCTTTGCAGGAGCGGGGATTGCCACCATTTTGGTGCTGCTGCTTGCTAGTATCGGTGGGAAAATGACTTCCACAAAACTCGTGCTGTCGGGGACGATCGTCAGTGCCTTATGCAGCTCTGTTTCAAACTTGATCATCTATCTGGCTAGCAATGCAGAAGGGATGAAGACTGTGGCGTTTTGGTCGATGGGCAGCTTAGCCTCGGCTTCTTGGAACAAATTGGGCTTTATCGTGGTTCTGGTTTCTTTGATCACGCTGTTCTTCCTGACGCAATACCGTGTTTTGAATACGCTTTTGCTGGGAGATGAAGTTGCTTCCACCTTAGGGGTCAAGCTGACCTTCTATCGTCGTTTTTACATGCTGCTAGCAGCGCTATTAACCAGTATCATCGTTGCGAATTCTGGTATGATCGGCTTTGTCGGCTTGATCATTCCTCATATCGTACGTGGAGTCAGCGGGTCGGATCATCGCCTGTTGATGCCTTTGACCGCTTTGACAGGCGCGTTGTTTTTGATTTGGGCGGATGTGATCGCCCGCTCGACCCTGCAAGGAGTCGAACTGCCGATCGGGATCATTACAGCGCTGATTGGCGCACCGATCTTTATCTATATCATTGTCAAACGGCAATACAACTTTGGGGGGTGACGGAATGAAATTAGCAGTTGAAAAGCTCAATCTAACGATCGGGGACCAACAGATTCTAAAAGACATCTCCGTCCAAACCGCACAGGGGCAATTTGTCGGCTTGATTGGTTCCAACGGCAGCGGCAAGTCTACATTGTTAAAAGCTATCTACAAAACGTTGAAACCTGACAGCGGCGACATTTATTTAGGTGAGATGAATATTTTGAAAAGTTCCGAAAAAAAAGTCGCCCAGCAAGTCAGCGTCGTCAGTCAGTTCAATGAGTTGAGCTTTGATTTAACAGTAGAACAGATGGTGCTTTTAGGCCGCACGCCCCACAAGGGTTTGTTGGAACAAGACACTAAAGCCGATCATGAGCTGGTCACCGCAGCCTTAGCCAAAACAGGGTTAAGTGCCTACAGAAAACGCAGCTACCTCTCATTATCAGGAGGCGAAAAACAGCGGGTCGTCCTTGCTCGTGCCATCACCCAAGAACCGAAATTTATGATTCTCGATGAGCCGACCAATCATTTGGATATCCGATATCAACTGGAAATCTTAGAGACCGTCAAGCATCTGAAGATTGGCTTGTTGGCGGCGCTGCACAATTTGGAACAAGCAGCCAATTATTGCGACATCATCTATGCCTTAAAAGATGGTCGGGTCGTAGGGTATGGCGAACCAGAAACGCTGCTGACAGAAGAACTGATCGAAGAAATCTATGGCGTGAAATGCAGTATTTACCATCATCCGATCACAGGCGGATTAGGGTTTCATTATTATTTTGAAAAGGAGCAAACAGATGAATAAATGGGGAAAAATGATTGGGGTAGGATTGGCAGTCTTTACATTAAGCGCTTGCGGCAATACGAAGGATGAAGGAACTTCGGCTTCTTCCTCACAGGCAGAAAGTACGTATCCCTTAACCATCAGCAACTACACCAAAGCAGAAGGCGGTACGCAATGGACCGCCAAGGACCAAACCTTTAATGAAGCACCGAAAAAAGTCGTAGCCAACACACGACCAGCAGCGGAATTGCTGCTGCATCTCGGCCTCAAGGATCAGATTGCGGGTGTCGGTGCAACCTTTGGTGCCGCTGATAAGGAAGTTGCTGCTGATTACGCAGAACTAAACGACCTGGGCAGCGACTATATCAGTAAAGAAACGGCGCTCAGTGTGGATCCAGATTTGATTTTTGGCCGCGGAGGACTTTTTGATAATCAAGATTGGGGCGTTGGCACCGTTGATTCCTTGAACGAGATGGGCATTCCGACTTACGTCCAAGAAACCTCTGTCACTGGGGCGACGTTTGATTCTGTGTATCAAGACATTGAAAACCTTGGTAAGCTCTTCAATGTCCCCGAGGCAGCCGCTGCTTTTGAAAAAGAATTAAAGGATTGCCAGAGTGCCTTGGAAGAAAAAGTAGCAGACAAAGAAGAGCAAACCTTTGCCCATCTCTTTATGTCTGATCCAAGTGTGGTCAGTGTCTATGCCGCTCAAGACGAGTCTTTTTTCAACAGTAACTTTGACATGATCAAACTGAACAATGTGTTTCAAGACTATTCAGGAGAAGTCAGTGTCGAAACCTTGATCGAAACGGATCCCGATGTCTTGATCGTCGGCGACTGGTCAACGATCGAAGGCAGTGTTTCTGGTCAAGAAATCATTGAAGGCTTGTACAAAAATGACAAACTCTCCAGCATGAAAGCCATCAAAAACAAACAAGTCTACAGCATGGACTACAATTATCTCTTTGGCTACGGCTACCAAGCCTTGACTGGTTTGGAAGAACTGGTAGAGCAAATGGCACAATAAACACCTCCTATTGCATAAAAAGGAGAACCAACTTTTTATATAATAGAAGAAAACCAACGTTTCACTGGCCGATCGACCACAGAAACGTTGGTTTTTTGTATTTAAGAAAAGCAACCTTTGCCGCTGCCCGTTCCGCAACAAGTATCCCGTTAGCTATTTTTTTCTGTCATATGGTTCATTTGATAGCGAGACAATAGCTTCTCTTTGTGTTTTTGCATGATCGTTTCTAGAGAAATATCGTATTTATCGGCGAGAATAAATAAGTTATCCAGTACATCGCCCAATTCTTCCGTCAGATTTGCCAGTTTTTCTTCCGGCAAGCCTTCTTGTTCATCGGGACGGTCACGGCCAATCTCCAATGTCCGAATGGCACGGCTCACTTCCCCGACTTCTTCTGCTAAAAAATTCGCCCGAATAAACGGATCATATTGATACCAGTTGCGGGCTTTGTAGAAGTCACTGATAAATCGTTGATATTCCTCAATGTTCATAATTTTTTTTCCATCCTTTCCCAGAACCTTTATCAGAATCATGATATACTATTTCAAAATGATTGAGAAGGATGATGGAGAGTTTTATGAAAATTGCAGTCTATTGTGGTGCCAGTGTCGGTAATGAACCTAGTTTTGCAACAGCCGCCCAAGAATTGGGGCAGTGGATCGCTTCACGGCAAAATACGCTGGTCTATGGCGGCGGAAAAGCGGGCTTGATGGGCGTGCTGGCAGATGCTGTCTTAGAAAATGGCGGTCAGGTGATCGGGGTGATCCCAACCTTTTTGAAAGATCGGGAACTAGCACATCCTGGATTGACCGAACTCCATGTCGTCGAGACGATGTCAGAAAGAAAACGAAAAATGTTCGAATTGTCGCAGGCCTTTGTCGCACTGCCAGGCGGTCCTGGTACGCTGGAAGAAATCACGGAGATGATCTCATGGTCAAGAATCGGTCAAAACCCGAATCCGTGTGCTTTTTATGATGTGAACAATTTTTACCGCGCAACGAGAGCCTTGTATGACAATATGGTGGAAAATGAGTTCTTGACGCAGGCCGATCGCGAAAAAATCGGTTTTGCGCAAACAACCCAGGAGCTTGAAGCTTTTATTCAAGCCTACGAACCGCCAGTTATTCGGCAGTATTAAGTATCTGTTGTAAAAGAGCAAGGCGAAGCACCGGCGGGTGTCGTCTTGCTCTTTTGCTTCTTTGACGCATTCTTAGTATAATGGGGTTTGTTTTGCAAGTGGGGTCATAAAATAAGATCCTTGGACAAAGAAATGGAGCGTAAATCATGACAACAAATTTTTGGGCTGAATTGCCGAAGCCTTTTTTTATCCTAGCACCAATGGAAGATGTCACCGATGTCGTTTTTCGACATGTCGTTCAAGCTGCCGGCGCACCAGATGTTTTCTTTACGGAATTTACCAACTCCGATAGTTACTGCCATCCAGAAGGACGCGACAGTGTGCGGGGACGTTTAGTCTTCACCGAAGATGAGCAACCGATGGTAGCCCACATTTGGGGCGACAAGCCAGAGTATTTCCGTGAGATGAGTATCGGCTTAGCGGAGATGGGCTTTAAAGGGATCGACTTAAATATGGGCTGCCCAGTGCCAAACGTTGCTGGACGAGGCAAAGGCAGCGGCTTGATCTTGCGACCAGAAGTTGCTGCAGAGCTGATCCAAGCAGCCAAAGCTGGCGGTCTGCCGGTCAGTGTCAAGACGCGTTTGGGCTATACCGAACTAGGAGAAATGGAAGCTTGGTTGACCCATGTCCTGCAACAGGATATCGCCAACCTTTCGATCCATTTGCGAACCCGCAAAGAAATGAGCAAGGTCGATGCCCATTGGGAATTGATTCCTGAAGTGGTTGCCTTGCGGGATAGAATCGCCCCACAAACGAAGCTGACGATCAACGGCGATATCCCTGATCGTACCAAAGGTTTGGAGCTAGCAGAAAAATATGGCGTAGACGGAATCATGATCGGCCGGGGTATTTTCAAGAATCCCTATGCCTTTGAAAAAGAACCGAAAGAGCATACCTCAGAAGAGCTATTAGGCTTGTTGCAGCTGCAATTAGATCTGCAGGACCATTACGCCAAAATGGTGCCACGCTCGATCGCAGGATTGCATCGTTTCTTTAAAATCTATGTCAAAGGCTTCCCTGGAGCCAGTGATTTGCGGGCAAAATTGATGAATACCAAATCAACGGATGAAGTCCGGCAACTGCTGGCAGAGTTTGCGGAGAAAAAGAACCACGAGGAAAGTATTGAAGCGTAAGTTTCAATGCTTTTTTCGTTTTTGGTTGCTGTACCCGCTCTCATTGTCAATCCTTCCTTGACAATAGGTAGGTACCTATGTAAAATGGAGAACAGACTTTTAATTAGGTACCTATCTAAATAGTGAAGAGGCGAAAGGAGCTGAAGGTCGATGGTTTCCGAACAAGAAATCGTGGAACGATTGTTTGAAGTGTATAAATTAAATCGGCGGTATGCGGAACAAAAATATGGGCGTTTTATGCCAGGTCGGGGACAGTTCAATTGCCTACTGGTATTGGACGAAAAAGGGACGTTGACCCAAAAAGATCTCGCCGCGTATTTAGCGATTCGCTCGACATCCACTGGCGAACTACTAAAAAAACTGGCTGAAAAAGGGCTGATCCAAAAAGAAGTCGATCCGAAAGATAAACGCAGCCATCTGATTTCGCTGACGGAAGCAGGCAAGGAAGAGGCACAGCGAATGAAAGAAAAACGCAGCAAGGCGCACCAAGAAATGCTGACCTATTTGACGGCAGAAGAAAAACAAGCCTTTGGTCAAGCCTTAGCAAAAATCGAACAGTTTTATCTTGAGAAGGAGGCGGACGTTGATTGAGTGAAACAGTCCAACGAACGGAACGTCAGCGGACGCTGATTTTTATTAATTTAATGATTACATGTATTGCCGTATCCATGTTGGCGACCGCCTTGACGACGGCTTTACCCGCCATTGTCACTGACCTGCAGATTTCCGTCACTACGGGCCAATGGCTGACTAGCGGTTATTCCTTGGCGATGGCGATCGTTATGCCCTTGACGGCATATCTTATGAATCGTGTGCCAACCAAAAAGCTGTATCTCGCTGCCTTAGGAATTGCGTTGGTGGGCTTGCTGCTTTGTGCTGCAGCGCCCAATTTTCTAGTCATGATGCTTGCTCGTATTTTGCAGGCCGTAGGCAATGGAATCTTGACCGCGATGGCGCAAGTGATCCTCTTATCGATCTATCCGATCAATCGTATCGGTGTGGTGATGGGCTGGTATGGATTATCGATCACCGCGGCACCCGTGATCGCACCGACTCTTGCTGGGGTGATCGTGGACCGCTTGAACTGGCATGCGATTTTTTATATCGTTGCCGTGATCGTTTTGATTTCACTGATTTGGGCCATAAAGGTTTTTGATGATGTGTTGCCAGTAAGCAACAGTAAATTTGATCAGACCTCTTTTGTTTTGAGTGCCTTCGCCTTTGGTGGGATCACTTTAGGCTTTGGCAATATCGGCAGCTATGGCTTTTTCAGCTTGCCGGTTTTAGGAACCTTAGGGATCGGTTTGGTAGCAGGGGTCTTCTTTGTCTTCCGTCAGTTAAGAGCGAAAACCCCATTTTTGGATCTGCGGGTCTTAAAAACAAAAGAGTATGCCATCAGTGTCTTTGGCAGTATCATGCTTTACTTGGTCTTGATGGGTTCGGCGATGCTGATGCCGCTTTACGTGCAGTCGATTTTAGGCAAATCAGCGACGATCTCGGGATTAGTCGTTTTGCCAGGCTCACTGGTCTCGGCTTTCTTAAGTCCCGTGGCTGGGCGAATCTATGACAAAGTCGGCATCCGTCTGTTGACACTTTTTGGCGGCGGCTCACTGGTCTTGAGCAACATCGGTATGTATTTCATCCATATGCACACGGGTATTTGGGTAGCAGTGGTTTTGAACATGCTGCGCTGTGCCGCCACAGGCTGTTTGTTGATGCCCTTCGTGACGTGGGGAAATAAAAATATTCCGCCGCAGCTGACGGCGCATGGAACAGCGTTATTGACTTCTTTGCGAACGGTGGCAGGCGCCATCGGGACAGCATTATTTGTCGGGATCATGAATAGTGTGGCGCAAAAAAGCACGACCTTAACAGGAACAAGTGCACTGCTTCATGGGATGAATGTTTCTTTCTTATTGATGACGATCGCTTCGGGAATGTTGTTTGCAACGGGGGTATTCTTGATTCGTGATCAGAAGCCAGAAGCCGTGTGGCTGGAAGGTGCAGAAGAACCACTGGAATAAAGAGGGCACCTTTCTTTGAAGGGTGCTTTTCTTGATTTATTTCATGAAACTCTATGAAAAACCAAAAAATTCGATATAATAAGATAACTTATGGTTTAGGAGGAGTATTTTTTTTCAGGAAAGACTTGTTTTAATGGAAAAAAATCAGGGAGAAAATGAAGAATAAAGGCGTTTATTTTGGGTTGTCTGCCTATGTATTATGGGGCTTGGTCACACTATATTGGAAAATAATCGTTGGGGTTTCGCCATTAGCAACGATGTGCTACCGAATCGTGTGGTCCTTTGTTTTTATGGTGTTGTTTATCGTGCTTTCTGGGAAGAAAACGCAATTTTTACAAGAAGCGCGTCTGCTGTGGAAGAACAAAGCATTTGCTGGACTGATCGTTTTAGCTTCTGTGCTGATCTCCATCAACTGGTTCACCTTTATCTTCGCGGTGAGTGCGGGCCACGTGATGCAAGCCAGCTTAGGCTATTATATCAATCCGCTTGTCAATGTCTTGTTAGCGACCGTTTTTTTGAAGGAACGTCTTAGTCGTACTGGCATGCTGGCGTGTCTGCTGGCAAGTATCGGGGTGATCTTATTATCGATCCAAACAGGAACGATTCCTTATGCCTCACTGATCATGGCCTTTTCCTTTAGTACGTATGGCTTGATCAAAAAAAGGATCCCCATTAGTTCGGTTACTGGGTTAACGATCGAAACGATGGTGATTTTCCCCTTTGCCCTCGTGTATATTTTAGGATTTTCAACCGTCGGCTTTATGAATTATCCCTTGCAAACCAATCTCTTATTGATGGGTGCTGGGATCGTGACGGCTATTCCGCTATTGCTGTTTGCGGAAGCCGCGAAAAATGTTTCTTACATTACGCTTGGGTTTATTCAATACGTCAACCCGACAATCATGCTTTTGTTAGCCATCTTTTTGTTTCACGAAACCTATTCACTGGCCCAATTTTCCGCCTTTGCGTTTATTTGGCTGGGGATCGCTGTCTTCACCTATGGTACGTTAGGAACGGCGATGAAAGAGCGGCGCATGGGACAGCAAAGAAAGCAACTTTGATACATTAGGAATGGCTGCAGCTGAGCCATTCCTTTTTTTATTAAAAAACAACTCAATTTAGATAGTGAAGGAAGTTGCAAGGAGAATTGTTCAATGGTATAACAAAGGAAAAGCACGTTGCAGAAATTCTGATTGAAAAGGGTTGCATCTGCCACAGGGGTGTGTTATTATTCTTTCAGTTACAAGGATTGTTACTGTTCGGCAGGCAAAACCAGAATTGACCGTAGCGCGCTAATGGGGAGATTCTAGGTTTTTTTATTTTGGAGTGAGGGAAAGCGATGATTATTGGAAAAATTTTAAATAATAATGTCGTCATCTCGACCAATGATGCCGGTCAGGAAGTGATCTATATGGGTCGCGGCATTGCGTTTAAGAAAAAAGTCGGCGATCCAGTGGATGAAGCCTTTGTCGAAAAAGAATTTGTGTTAAAGGATACCTTTACCGCAAATCAGTTTCAGCAATTGTTTTCAGACATTCCTGTGGAAGAAGTCGAAGCCGTCAAGCAAGTGGTGGATGATGCAGAAGCGTCCTTGGGGATCGAGCTGTCGCCAAATATTTATTTGACACTGACCGACCATATCCATTATGCGCTGGTTCGGGCACGTGAAGGCATTGAGCTGCCGAATCCATTGTTGTTTGAGACCCGCAAATTTTATCCGAAAGAGTATGCGGTTGCAGCAGATGCCGTTGCTTATTTTGAAAAAGTCTTCGGGATTTCATTGCCGGAATCGGAAATTGGCTTTATCGCCTTTCATATCGTCAATAGCGAACAAGCCAATGGTACGATGGAAACCACGATGCAAGCGGTAGAGATCGTTCGTGACGTACTGGCGATCATCAGTCGTTTTTATGGACGAGTCTTTAACCTAGATTCCTTGAACTATCAACGGATCACCACGCATTTACAGTATTTTGCGCAGCGCTATTTAAGCGATGAACTTTCGGGGGAAAAAGATGAATTTTTATTTGCCCTTGTGCAATCGAAGTACCCTAAAGCGTTTCAAACGGTCCAACGGATCAACGAGTACTTGATCAAAACCTACGACAAATCGATCGGTGAATCAGAAATGATCTACTTAACGATCCACATCGAACGTGTCGTCAATGATCAAACCAATTAACATTCAATCATTAACGGATTGTTACTGTCAGGCAGGCAATACCCAGATTGAAAAGACAACAGTCAGCGAGGAAAAGACTCGTTGGACGGTCGTTTTTTCAATCTGGGTTTTTTTATTAAAAAAGGAGTGTTGAAAAAATGAGTTCAAATAAAGAAATTGCAGTTCGCGTCCTCGATGCGGTGGGCGGCAAAGAAAATGTCAACAGCGTGGTGCATTGTGCGACCCGCTTGCGTTTCAAATTAAAAGATGAGAACAAAGCGGATACGGCACGCTTGAATCAAGACGACGACGTGATCCAAGTCGTTCAAAGCGGCGGACAATACCAAGTGGTGATCGGCAGTCATGTCAGCGACGTTTACCGTGAATTGAATGGAGTAGCGAACTTCGATGGCGAAGCAGACAGCAAAGGCGACAAAGGCAACCTCTTGAATCAACTGGTGGATATTATTTCGTCGATTTTTACGCCATTTTTAGGCGCAATGGCAGGTGCCGGGGTCTTAAAAGGATTCTTGACGCTGGCAGTCACCTTGAATTGGCTGGCAGCTGATTCTGGGGTCTACACCGTATTGTATGCGATTGCTGATGGGTTATTTACCTATTTACCAGTGATGTTGGCTTTTACTGCAGCGAAGAAGTTTCGTACCAATGAATTTCTAGCGGTTTCCTTAGCGATGGCATTGGTTCATCCAAATATTACCGCTTTGGCTGGACAAACCTTGAGTTTCTTAGGCCTCCCTGTCATTATTGGTGCGAGTGCTTATACGTCTTCCGTCATTCCGATTATTTTAGCGGTCTTTTTACAAAGTTATGTGGAGCGTTTCTTTAAAAAAGTCATTCCTAGCTTCTTACAGATCATCTGCGTGCCTTTAGCGGTCTTCTTGATCATGGCGCCGTTGACCTTTATTGTCGTCGGTCCACTAGGAACGATTTTAGGAAACTTGTTAGGTAGTGCTTACGACAGCATTTACCACTTCAGCCCACTGATCGCTGGCGCTGTCATGGGTGGTTTATGGCAAGTCTTTGTGATGTTTGGCATGCACTGGGGCTTTGTACCGATCATGATGTTGAATCTCAGTCAAACCGGTGTCGATACCATGGTGCCGATGCTGTTGCCAGCTGTCCTTTCTCAAGGGGGTGCAGCGCTAGCAGTGTTCTTTATGACAAAAAATGTGAAATTGAAAGGGTTGGCCCTTTCTTCAACGATCACCTCAATTTTTGGGATCACAGAACCGACGGTGTATGGGGTAACCTTGCCATTGAAAAAACCATTTATCGCCGCGTGTATCAGTGGTGCCATCGGGGGAGCCTTCATCGGCTTCAGCCAAGTCGAAAACTATACCTTTGGGTTAGTCAGCTTACTAAGTCTGCCTTCCTTTATCCCACAAGATACGAAAGATCTAAGTGGTCTGATCGCCGCTTCGATCGGAACGGCTATCGCTTTTGGCGCCGCGTTTGTCTTGACCTTCTTCTTACGTTTTGAAGATCAGCCAGCAACCGATGCCAGTGCAGCACCAGCAAAAGAGCCAGTTACACCCACCGATAGTTCGTCTAAAGAACGTGTGATCCTCAGCAGTCCGTTAGAAGGCAAAGTGGTTCCCTTAGCAGAAGTCAAAGACCAAGTCTTTTCTTCTGGTGCATTAGGAAAAGGTATCGCTATCGAACCAACTGTCGGGGCTTTATATGCGCCAGCAGATGGCACCATCACGACGCTCTTTCCTACCGGCCATGCCGTTGGTTTGACCACCACGGATGGAGCCGAAGTTCTGATGCATATTGGTATGGATACTGTGGAACTAGACGGCAAAGGCTTTGAGGTCTTTGTTAAACAAGACGATCAAGTCAAACGCGGCGATTTGTTAGTGAAGTTTGATCTAGATACGATCAAAGCAGCTGGCTTATCCACGATCACACCGATCGTTGTGACGAACACCCCGCAATATTTAGATGTGATGGATATGAACCAAACCGATGTCTTGCAAGGAGAAGACTTCTTAGCCATCGTGAAATAAGCAAAAAAAACCCGATCCTCGACTGAATATCAGCAAGGATCGGTTTTTTTGTAAGAAAATAAGGCGCAGTTGCCCTTCTCGCTTGCCTGACACGGTAGCAAACGCTTGTCACAGCGCGAGTTAAGGGCAAGACCAACATCAGGAACGCCTGCTCAGGGAAAACCCGAACATTCTTGGGGACTGCTCCTTACACATGGCTTAAATTTTCGGCAAGCGACTCTAAAGCGGGGAAATCGAGAATCGCATAGCCCTGTTTTTGTTTTTCGATCAGCTTGTCTTCCCGAAAGCTGGTAAAGGTTCGCAGCAGGTGGCGATAGCTGACATTCAAGATCGCGGCACAGGTGGTCAACTGAAAGGAAAAGTGTTGATTTTCTTGATGCGCAAGAATAAATTTGGCCAACCGTGTCTCTACAGGTTCCGTCAATGAATTCGCTAAGTTGATCCCCGAATTCAAGCGGGAACTTAGCAACTGACAGATGGTTTGCAAAAAGCGGACGTCTTGTTGCAAGGTGTTGCGGTAGCGATTCAAAGGGATGCAGACGCAGACGCAAGCAGAAGCGGCTTTGACACTGCTTTTCGGCAAGAGTTCCCACAAAGAGGAAGCTTCCCCTAAAGGTGCAGCCGGCTTAGCGTAATCAATACAAATCGTTTGGGTATCCGAAGAGAAGGAGTAGACCATCACGGTTCCTTCTACGAGAAAATACAAGTATTCAGAAGGCGTGCCCGTTCGAATCAGGTGCTCTTCTTTTTCAAAGGAATGCAAAGTGGCCATCGCTAACAAATCATTGTCCATATAAGATTGCAGATCGTATGTGTCAATGTAATTACTGAGGCGTGCGGTATCATCGATTTTTTTCATGGGAATCAGCCACTCCTGAATGGTTTTCTTTAAGTATAGCTTAGTTCCCCTTTTGACTCAACACGAACGATAAATAAAAACTAATGTAAATTGTATGTAAAAATAAGGTAAAATAGGACATGTGTCACTTCATTTTGACGGGATACTTGGTATGATTTGAATGTAAGAATGCTTCAAACCATTAGGAGGAGAAAAAATGCCATTGAAACGAATTGTTAAAGGAATGTTAGGAATTGCGTTAGTTGCCGCATTGACCGGCTGTGGGAATGGGAGCAGCAGCAGCGACAGCAGTGCCGCAGCCGAAAAAGAAAAGCTGGTGGTACAATTCGTACCGACCAATAATGACGGCTCGATGCAAGCCAAAGCAAAACCGTTTGCTGAGTATTTATCAAAAAAATTAGACCGTGAAGTAGAAGTAACGTTAGCAACGGATTATTCGACGATCGTAGAAGCTATGGCTTCTGGACAAGTTGATTTAGGGATCATGCCGCCAGCCGCTTATGTTCAAGCCAAAGACATGGATGCAGCTGAAGCGATTTTGACTTCTCAATTAGGTGCTTATGATCCAGAGACGGGCTTGCCATTAGAAGGGGAAAAAACCAATACCTTCAAAGGGGAGATCTTGGTCCGTGCGGATAGCGACATGACAGAATTGACGGACTTAAAAGGGAAAAAAATCGCTACATTGAGTCCAAACTCTGCTAGCGGCTATATTTACCCAGTTGCCGAGTTGAAAGATGCAGGAGTTGATCCAACGACGGATGCTACATTAACGACCGTGAATGATATTCCAAGTGAGATCACTGCAGTCTTGAATGGTCAGATGGACGCCGCCTTTGTGTTCCAAGGGGCACGAAATGTCTTTGCGTCAAGCTTCCCAGACAACGACTTATTCAAAGACCTAAAAGTCCTTTACTTGACCGAAGGGGATATTCCAAATGACGCCATTGCCGTCCAACCATCAATGGATGCTGAACTAAAAGAGCAGATCAAAGAAGTGTTCTTGAACATGGCAGATGATGAAGAGGGTGCCGAAGCAATGAGCTTGTGGGGACACCAAGGGTATGAAGAAGCAGCAGATTCTGCTTACGATACCATTCGCGATTATACACAACGAGCAGCAGAGTAAAAAATCAGGGATTGCGGTAGAAGGATAACGGGACACGGAGATGTGCAGCGATTTACTAGGGGAATAGGTGGAATACGCAGTACCAGTGCATTTTTTAGTGAGATAGACCGTGACCGATTGGGGAAACTTTGCCGCGGTCCCTACATAATGGAGAAAACAGATGATAACTTTTGAGAATGTATCCAAAGTCTACCCAAATGGGGTCAAAGGATTACAGAACATAGATGTAACGATTGAGCAAGGTGAATTTGTGGCCATCATTGGCTTGAGCGGTGCTGGTAAGAGTACCTTTTTGCGCTCGATCAATCGCTTAGTGCCAATCACTGAAGGAGATATCCGAGTAGACGGCAAATCAGTCACGAAAGCCAATAAAAAAGAATTGCGCTTGATTCGTCGACAAATCGGATTGATCTCGCAAAGCTTCAATTTGGTCAAACGCAGTACCGTTCAAAAAAATGTTTTGTCTGGGCGTTTGGGGTATTACGGGACCTGGAAAAGTATTTTAGGGTTGTTTACGAAAGAAGACTACGAAAGAACGAAAGAAGCGCTAGCGACTGTCGGCTTGTCAGACAAACTGCAAACGAGAAGTGACCAGTTGAGTGGTGGGCAACAGCAGCGGGTATCCATCGCCCGTGCCTTGGTCCAACAAGCGCCGGTGATTTTAGCAGATGAACCCGTGGCATCACTAGATCCCATCACGACAGAGAAAGTGATGGAGGATCTGAAGAAGATCAATCAAGAAATGGGCAAAACGATTGTCATCAATCTGCATTCGATTCCCTTGGCTCGTCAGTATGCGACAAGGATCATTGCCTTAAAAGCAGGTGCGATCGTTTTTGACGGCAACGCAGCCGCTTTGACAGATCAGCGTTTAGAACAAATCTATGGCAAAGCAATTTTTGAAGAAAAGGCAGGAGAAATCGATGAAACTGAAAGAAACAGTTCATTTTAATTGGTACAAACACCTGCTGCTGGTTCTTTTATTGCTGCTCTTTTTTCAAAGCAGTGCCTGGATCACAGGGGCTGATTTTGCCCAAGTGTGGTCGAATCGCAGCCAGATGACGGCTTTCATGGCTCGCTTTTTGCACCCAGACTTTAGTTATCTACCGCAACTGATGATGCCCTTGATCAAGACATTGCAGATGTCCTTTTTAGGCACCGTTTTAGGAGTAGTCGCAGCGATACCGGTGAGTCTGTTGGCGACAACAGTCGTGACAGAAAGCCGTTGGGTCTCGGTGCCGATGCGTTTTCTCTTAGGGCTGGTGCGGACGATCCCCAATCTATTGTTGGCGGCATTGTTCGTAGCGATTTTTGGGATCGGTGAAGCCACTGGTGTTTTGACCATCGCGGTCTTTACCTTTGGTATGGTTTCACAGCTGATGTTCCAAGCGATCGAAACCATTGATTTTGCGCCGATCGAAGCAGCAGCAGCGGTAGGAGCGAATAAATTTCAAGTGACCGTTTGGGCGATCATTCCCCAAGTCATCAGCCAGTTTGCCAGCTATACTTTTTATGCCTTTGAAGTCAATGTTCGAGCTTCGACGGTGTTAGGGTATGTTGGTGCCGGCGGGATCGGGGTCATCTTGAACGCCTCATTGGCATTGTTGAATTATGAGCGGGTCTCGATCATTATCTTGACGATTTTGCTGACGGTAGCGATCGTTGATTTTCTCAGTGAGCGGGTAAGGAGGTCTTTCCTATGATGATCAGAGAAGTGAAGAAAACGACTTGGCTGTTATGGGGACTCTTTGCTATCTTACTGGCATTATCTGCAGCGACGCTGGATTATTCCGGATTGAGTACTTTTTCCTTAGCGATGGGAAGAGATGTCCTGCAAGGGTTGAGTCAGCCAGACTGGTCTTTCTTTTACGACGGTAGCGGGGAGGATCTGTGGAGCTTATTGTTACTGACGATCGGGATCGCTTGTCTAGGAACGATGATCGCAACAGTCTGCGCGATACCGGTGACCTTGCTGAGTGCCGCCAACCTATGGTCTTCTGCACCGTGGGTCGCAAAAATCGGCAAAATGATCTGCAATATCTTGCGGGCATTTCCCGAGCTGGTTTATGCGATTATTTTTGTCCGTGTGGTAGGTCCAGGACCTTTTGCTGGAGTTATGGCGATCGGTGTCCACCAGATCGGTATGCTGGGCAAGTTGTTTACCGAAGAAATGGAAGCCATGGATGAGCGCTTGACGGAAGAGATGCAAGCCGTCGGTGCCAACTTTTGGCAGACGATGTTTTTCGTGCGGGTCCCTTACTTAGCGCCTATCTATAGTTCCTTTGCACTGAATCATTTTGAAATTGCGGTCCGCAGTGCGGCAACGTTAGGGTTAGTCGGTGCTGGCGGGATCGGTGCACCATTGATTTTTGCTATTCAAACCAGAACCTGGAGCAAGGTAAGTATTATTTTGTTGGGCGTCGTTGTGACCGTCTTCTTATTAGACCAGTTGACTGGAATCATCAGAAAGAAATTGAGATAAACCTATGAATGTATTGCATATATCAGATATCCATTTTCGAGAAAGTTACCTGCCTTGTGAAGAAGGGTATCAAGGAATGCTGGCAGCTATGCAAAATCCCTTGATTCCTCTTGAAGAGTGTATCCAAGATGCCAAGGCGCGAGTAGCGATCGATTTGGTGGTGATCAGTGGCGATTTGACCGAAGATGGCGCGCCTGCCGATTATGCCTCTTTGAAGCGATATTTAGAAAAAGCCTTTGGCTCAGTGCCCATCGTAGTAACGCTAGGTAATCATGATATCAAACGGCATTTTCGCCAAGGCTGGCAAGGCAAGTCAGTAGAAACCGCCAGTGATACACCTTTTAATCAAGTCTATGAAACGGAGACATTGGCGATCGTGACTTTCGATAATTCCTGCTATGGCTATGCCAACGGTATCGTGGATGAGCGACAGTTTGAATGGCTGCAAGCCACGCTGGCGCAGCTCAAAGAGAAAAAGATCGTTTTTGTGACGCACCATCATTTGTTGCCCGACCAAGCAAGCACGCCGGCATGGGCCGGTGCCAATCGTTTGGTGGCATTATTGCAGCAGTATCAAATCTCTTGTATTCTCAGTGGACATACCCATCATGCGTTTACGGGAACGATCGCAGGGATTCCTTACTATACTGTGGCAAGTATGTCGTTTGTCGGGGAAGATGAAGGCGATGGGATGGTCCGTTTTGAAGAACGCTATGGATACAATTTGTATCGTTTTGAGGAAGGTGCATTGGTTCATCAATCCTCAGAAAACTATCGACCAAACCGTGTATTGATGCGGGTCAACATGCAAGGATAAAAAATAGACGTTCCGTCAACGCTGCACTTAGCAGCAGAAAAGGAACGTCTGTTTTTGTGTGAAAAAGGCTTAGCCTTGATTGCCAAAGGTTTTGATAACTTCAATCGTGCCGTCGATATGGAAAAACAAGGTATAGTTCTCTTCGGTTTTGATACCGTCAAAGCGGCGAGCATAATACGTGACCGCGTCTTTGAAGGTTTGTGGGGGAACCCCTAAATAATCAGCGCATGCCGCCAATGTTTTGCAGCCTTCTTCAAAACAAGCGATGATATCATAGGGCGTGACCACGATCGCAGAACCAATGTCGCGGGCTTTGCGTTCTTGTTTGCGTTTTTCGTTGGTGTCTTGGGCGGTAATGTCGCCAGCACTGGTCAGATAATGACCGATTTCTTCACCGATGGTGCTCAAGAGGTCTTCTTGTGATTGGTCAGGGTTCAAGTAAATATGGTGATCGATGTACAATCCTTGCTGACCATCAGGCATATTTTTATCGAAAATAAAGTGCAAGTCTGGGTAGGCGGCCATCAGTTCTTCTACTTTATCCATTTCCATCATTCCTTTTGGGCGTGCCGCTGTTTTATAAATTCAATATAGCTGAGGATGTCTTCCATCTGCTCATCGGTGACGTCATCATCAATATGGGCCGCAACGGTTTGAACTTTTGCAGAGGGTGGCGTGAAGCCTGCCGGGACTTGTCTGCCTAATAAAAAATCGGTGGATACTTGAAAAATCTCCGCGAGTTTGACGATGGTCTCGCCATCGGGTTCGTTACGATCATTTTCGAAATGCGAATACGCTGCGCGGGTGATCCCTAGCTGATCTGCGATCTGCTGTTGTGTTTGGTTGGTTCGTAGTCTGAGTGTTCTTAGCCGTTCGCCAAGCATGAGTGATCGCCTCCTTTTTTGTAGTATAGCACGTTAGATATAATTTGTATCTATTTTTGTATTATTTGATATAAAAAATATCACATCAGTTGACGATACTAATCGTATCTTTTATACTGGAAACAGATGATATGAATTGTATCAAAAAGAATGGGGGAGGATCATGGATACATCGATCGTAACAGTTGTCTTGCCGTCACTCATTACTGGTGTACTTACTTATTTGGCTACCCGAGTATCCAGCAAAGCGAATTTGGAACAAACGAATATCGAAAATGCCCAAAAGCTTTACCTAAAATATGAACAGATCAATCAAGAATTGACCCATAAAATCGATCAGTTAGAAGAAGAAGTCCAAAAGACCGCCAAAACCTACCAAGAAGAAGTCTTGGTCTATCAAGGAAAGCTTGCTACTGCCCAAAGCGAACGGGATTTTTTGCGGGCAGAAAATCAGGTGCTGAAAGAATTGCAGCGAGTGAATCAAGTGCCTGGGACGCGTGAAGGGAAGCAACATTCAGCCGTTGGCTAATAGAAAAAAACTGCTTATCCGTCAATAAGCAGTTTTTTCGATTAGTTGATCATTTGTTCATTGACATAGGCAGCATAAAGCGGGTGGTTGTTGATCAATTGTGCATGGGTACCTTGACCGGTAATGGTGCCTTTTTCTATAAAGTAGATTTGGTCGGCATCCACGATGGTCGATAAGCGATGAGCGATCACTAATGTCGTGCGCCCTTCCATCAGATGATCCAACGCCCGCTGGACTTTTTCTTCTGACTGAGAATCTAGGCTGGCAGTCGCTTCATCCAGCATCAGCAGCTTGGGATCCCGCAAGAATGCTCGAGCGATGGCGATCCGTTGTTTTTGACCACCAGATAGTTTGACGCCGCGTTCACCGATTTGTGTTTCTAGTTTTTCGGGGAACTCTTGGACGAACTGATCGGCATAAGCCAATGCCAGTCCTTGCCACAATTCCTCCTCTGACAGTGTTCGGCCCAATCCGTATTGCAAGTTTTCCCGAATCGTACCAGCAAAGACCGCACTGTCTTGGGAAACATAGCCGATCTGTGCCCGCCAGTCCTGTAGATCAATGTCAGCTATCGGCTGATCTCCAATCAGCAAGCGCCCGCTGGTGGGTTCATAAAAGCGTTCTAGTAAAGCGAAGATCGTGGATTTTCCGCCGCCGCTTGGTCCTGCAAAAGCAATCACGGTGTTGGGTTTGGCTTCAAAAGAAATGTTTTGCAAAATCGGCCGTTTGGGATCGTAACTGAAATCGATTTGTTCTGCTCGTAAGACTGCGCCATCGATGGCGGCTTTGGGTGCTGCCTGGATCGGCTCCAGCGGCGTATCCAAAATTTCTTGGATCCGTTCCGTAGCACCCATCGCTTTTTGGACTTGTGAAAAGAACATCGCAAACGTCGTCACAGGCGCAATAATATTAAAGAGATACAGTAGAAAAGCGATCAATGCGCCGCTCGTCAAGGTGCCGGCTTGCACACGGATCGCGCCATAACCGAGGATTCCTACGAGTAAGCCCAGCATGGCCGTCGTCATGATTGGCTGCAAAATCGCACTGACTTTCGCATCCTTGACCCCGAGGGTAAAAATTGCCCCAATGTTGCGCCGACCGTTTTCTTGTTCACTGGCTTCTCCGTTGCTGGCTTTGATCAAACGGATCTCTGAGAGCTTTTCGCTGGCATCCGCATTGAAATCGGCGGTCGCTGCTTGCAACTGGCGTCCTAGTTTTGACATGATCTTGCCGATTGGCCACATGATCAAGGTGATCAAAGGCACCGCACTGAACATGATCGCAGCCATCTTCCAATCCATCAAAAACAAGATGATCATCGAACCGACCAATTGGATCAAGCCAGTGACAAAGCTGGGAAATTGCGAGGTGACTAGTTCTTTGATCACGGAAGTATCATTGACGAGTCGCGAACTGCTTTCCCCCGACTTGTGGTCATCAAAATAGCTGACTGGCAAATGCAGCAGATGTTTCCAAAGACGTTCCCGCAACGTTTTCACAGCACTTTCTCCCACATAGCGCAAGAGAAAACCGCCTAAAGTCCCTACGCCTAATTGCAGCACAAAGGCTAGGATCAAAACGACCAGCATGGAGGTGCTAAACGTGGGGGTGCCGCTGGCATCGACCAGTGTTTTCGTCAGCTGCGGCACGACCAAACTGGCGGCACTTGTGATCAGGCTAAAGAGCATCCCTAAAAGAAACAAGCCTTTTTTAGGATTGACACTGACGATCAGGTGGATAAAGTCTTTCATTTTAAATTTGTTTTTGTTCACTGTTGGTGTCGTTGTTTCCATTCGTTTTCCTCCGCAGCAAGCAAGATGGCTCACCGCTTTTTCTTTTTAATTAGGTGTTATTAGAAATCCTGCCAATCCTCCTCGGCTGCTTCGTCTTTAGAAGCGGAAGTCGGTCTTGCTTTGCGGTCTTGTCCAAACCCATAGGCATCAAAAAAGTTGCCTTTTACCCATGTGTACCGTGGATCATTCGCCTCGCTATTATCAAACGGCCCAAACGGCCCAAATGGCCGATTGCCAAACATGCCGCGATGTCCAGGAAACGGCATTTGCCGCATGGCTTCCTTGATCTGTTTTTTCGTTTGGCGTCGCTCATCAACGCCCATTTCTTGCCAAGTATCTTTCATTTGTTGCCTCATTTTTCGGCGCTCGTCATTCGACATTTCCTGCCAATTTCCGCCCCATTGCTTCATCATTTCTTCCCGAATCTCTTGCATGGCTTGCAAACGATCCATTGGGTCAATAAAGCGTTGTGCCTGCTGTTGGAAGTCCGTCTCCCATCCAGCAGCAATGTTTTCAAGAAGACGAGCAAATTCGGTTTGTTCCTCCTCTGAGAGCCCTGCAAAAAACGACTGACTGCTGGCTGCTTCTTTTTGTGCCAGTAATTTTTCTGCTTTTTTTCGGCCAGTTTCTGTCAGATAGATTCGTTTGATCCGTTTGTCAGCAGCATCTTCTTTGCGCTGAATATCGCCACTATTTTCCATTTTCTTCAATAGTTCCGCTAGAGAGCTTGGCCGTAGGTCTAAGACTTCTGCAAGATAACTTTGCACCAAGCCGTCTTCTAAATTTAAAACGGCCAGGACACGTTGCTGTCCCGAAAGGCGCTGGTTGTTTTGACTCATAAAGGCATTGCTGGCTTCGCTGATAAAACGAAGCTGTTTCATTAAGTGGTCGGTCATTGTACTCATGGTGTACACTCCTTTTGGTTTATCGTTCGGTACCTAACGATATCGATGAGTTGATTATAGTTCGGTACCGAATGAATGTCAATAAGAAGCAGCTGAGATTTTTTTCTAACAAAAAGTAAGCAGAATGATTGACTTACTAAAAGTAAGTTTGGTATGCTGAGTCCATCGTTAAAGAAACCACAACAAAAGGAGTACAAAAGAATGGTCTTTGGATTTGGGAAAAAAGAACAAATAATTGAAAAAGAAGTAATTAAAGAGGTGTATCGCACCCCTGAAAAGAAAAAAGCGCAAAAAATCGGGATCATCGTTGGCAGTACGAGAGAAGGCCGCGTGAGTCCGCAAGTAGCCGATTATGTTTTACAAACAGCACGCGCGCATAGCGACCGCTCGTTTGAAATCATTGATATCAAAGACTATGACTTGCCCTTTATGGGTACAGGTGAAGTGAACCAAGCGTGGAACGAAAAAATCGCTGAGTTAGACGGCTACATCTTCATCGTACAAGAATACAATCATGGCATATCAGCTTCCTTGAAAAATGCGTTGGACAGCGCTCGAGAGGAATGGTTCAACAAAGCAGCAGCGATCGTCAGCTATGGTTCGGCAGGAGGGATTCGTGCCGCTGAGCAAGTTCGCTTGATTTTGGCGGAACAAAAAGTAGCCACGGTGCGCACCAATCCTGCCTTCAACTTATTTACTGATTTTGAAAACTTTGCCACCTTTACCCCTGGCGAGCATATGACTGTAGGAATGAACGACATGTTGACGGAATTATTGGACTGGGCAGACACATTTGCCAATCGTTAAGAAAACAAAATAAGACAACCTTAGGAGGAACCTATCATGAAATTTGGTATTATTTTAGGCAGTACAAGAGAAGGACGCGTAAGTCCGCAAGTCGGAGCATATATTCAAGAAATTGCTAATCAACGGTCAGAGCATCAGTTTGAGATCGTTGATGTAAAGGCATTTGATTTACCGTTTATGGGAACGGCTGAGCCAAACTTGGCATGGAACAAAAAAATTTCTGAATTAGATGGCTATATCTTCATCGTGCAAGAATACAACCACGGTTTTGCAGCTTCCTTGAAAAATGCCGTAGATTCTGCTCGGGAAGAATGGTTTGATAAAGCTGCTGGGATTGTCAGCTACGGTTCTGGCGGTGGGATTCGGGCCGCTGAACAATTGCGCAACGTATTAGCTGAACAAAAAGTTGCCACCGTGCGGACCAACCCAGCCTTCAACTTATTTACTGATTTTGAAAGTTTCAGTACCTTCAAACCCGGTGAGCACATGGCTGCGGGTGTCAATGATATGCTAGATGAATTGTTGTTGTGGTCAACGGCTTTTGCCACGATTCGCTGATCTGTTTTTAAGACGCAATCATTTATAAGCGATCCTTTGCTGTTTCATCCCATGGATGGAACAGCTTTTTTGGCGTCTGCCAATCAAGGGTTCGATTGGCAAGGGTGTTTCACTGAAAGAAAGACCAAAAATCGGGTATACTAGAAGAACAGAAGATGCGGGCAACTGCTTTCGATTTTTCCAAAAACGAGCACGCAACCAGTAACAGAGGAGTGAACAAGAGCATGAATCTACTTTTTGCGATTGATGATCGGTTCAGCGAACAATTAAAAACAACGTTATATTCAATCAAACGTCATACGACAGCAGCATCTTTCGATGTCTATGTCTTACAAGAAAAAGAATTGAAACAAGGTGCAGAGCTCAAGGCTTTTTGTCAAAAGCTGGCGATGACCTATCATCCCATCATCATCGGTTCTGGCTCGATTTTTAAAACCGCGCCAGTCAGTGATCGCTACCCTGAGTCGATCTACTATCGATTATTGGCACAAAATTACTTGCCGCAGCAAGTGGAAAAAATCCTGTATCTGGATGCGGATATTTTGTGCATCAATGATTTGCGCCCCTTGTATGAGCTGACGTTAGGGGATTTTCTGTATGCCGCTGCCAGTCATTCCAAGCTGACAGAAGTGACGACGGTCATCAATAAAGTCCGTTTGCGCAATTATGAGTCAGAAGGCTACTATAATTCAGGTGTCTTGCTGATGAATGTGCACCAGCTGCGGCAAGAGGTCAAAGAAACAGAGATCGCTGCGTTCATTGAGAAAAATCATTTGAACCTCTTTTTGCCAGATCAAGACATTTTGAATGGGTTGTACGGCGATCGGGTGCTGGCGATTCCTGATCAGCTCTATAACTATGATGTACGGAAAAACCGTACGTATGAAACGATCAGTTTAGGGGAATGGAGTTTGGATTGGGTCATCGAGCATACCGTTTTGTTACATTTTTGCGGCAAAGAGAAGCCATGGAAAAAAGGCTACCGCAGCCGCTACGGGGCGCTATACAAATATGTAGAAAATGAACGCCGGAAGTTTGAAGAGGAACAATCAAAGTAGCTGTCATTGAATATAATCAAAATTACCTTGAAAGAAACGTCCACACGGCCGTTTCTTTTTTTAAGCGTTCTATTCTGCTTTTTTTCGATTCGATGGTACGATTAAATGAGAGAGTCATGAAAAAAGAAGGAGTGGAGAACATGAAATTTTTGATTTGGCTGGTCTGTGTGATCGGCATCGAAGCAACAGGAATCATCTCGAGTTTGTTTGCAGGAGACATCGCTGGAACGTATGCGCAAATGGAAAAACCTTTTTTAGCCCCTCCTGGTGGGATCATTGGGATCGTTTGGACGATTTTGTATGCCTTTATGGGAACAGCGTTGTATCTGTTGATCGTAGCCAAAGTCAATCCAGCGCTTAAAAAGAATGCCTATATCTTCTTTGCGATCCAGCAAGTACTAAACTTCTTGTGGAGTATCGTTTTCTTTGGCTGGAATGCTTACTGGGCAGGAACGGTCATTATTGTCTTGTTAGTCCTATCAGTGATTATTTGCATGATCCTCTTTGCTCGCATCGACAAAAAAGCAATGTACTTGTTTATTCCTTATTTGATTTGGTGTCTGTACGCAGGCTACTTAACGATTGGCTTAACTTTATTGAATGCCTGATAGAAAAACCCTCTTCCAAGCGTCGTGTTGGAAGAGGTTTTTTTCTTTTAGATATAGTCTTCAGTCAATTCCATAAAGCTGGCAACATCTTTTAGGACCATATCGATCCCTGCTTGCCAGAAGTCTGGTTTTGTTAAATCAACACCAAGGTGTTTTTGCGCCAGTTCTTCCGTCGTCATTGAAGCAGTATCTTGCAATAAAGCAATGTACTCTTCTTCAAAGCTAGACCCTTTTTCATTGGCATACGCATAGATCCCCATGCTAAAGAGGTAACCAAAGGTGTAAGGGAAGTTGTAAAACGGCACATCATCAATAAAGAAGTGCAATTTGGCTGCCCAGAAATGTGGATGATAAGTTGCTAACCCATCCGCATAGCTTTCTTTTTGCGCCGCTGTCATCATTTCCGTGATTTGCTCCGCTGAAACTAAGCCGTTTTGACGGGCTTGGTAGAAGCTGTTTTCAAAAATAAAGCGTGCATGGATGTTCATGAACATCGCGATCGCATTTTGCATTTTGGCATCCAATAGATTGATTTTTTCTTCCTTCGTTGTCGCTTCTTTGAGGGTTGCATCAGCAACGATCAATTCAGCAAAGGTACTTGCTGTTTCGGCAACGTTCATGGCATAGTTGCGGTTTAATTCCGGCAGCTCCCAAAGAACGCTGCTGTGAAACGCGTGACCTAACTCATGGGCAAGCGTCGCTACTTCGTTGACTGAATTGCTGTAGGTCATGAAAATACGTGACTCTTTGGTTTCTGGCAAGCTGGTGCAATAGCCGCCAGGACGTTTGCCAGGACGATCTTCTGCTTCGATCCAGCTTTTTTCAAAAGCAACTTGGGCAAAGTCAGCCATTTTAGGACTGAACTTACGGAAGTTGGTCAAAATAAAGTCAGCTGCTTCATCAAAGGTGTAGGTTCTTTCTTCCATGTCACCAAGGATGATCGGTGCATCTTGGTCTTGCCATTCCATTTTTTCTTTGCCGAAAAGCTGGGCTTTGCGGGTCAAGAAATCAACGATCGGCTGTTTGTTCTTTTGGATCGTGCCCCACATAGCATCCAATGTCGCTTTTTGCAGACGATTGTATTCTAATGGTTCTTTCAAGTAATCAGTGACCCCGTGAAGCTTGAAGGTAGAAAGGCGGAAGCCGTCTAAATGGTTCAAGGTATCTGCAAAGAGGTCTTCTTTTTCTGCCCACGTCTTTTCCCAAGTGTCAAATAAACGCGCACGAACTTCTGGATCTGGATCACCCATCATTTTATTGAAGGCTTGACCAGCGGACAAGTTGATCGTCGTGCCGTCTTCTTGAAGGAAAGGAATTTCGATTGAGGCAACGATCGTATCGTAATGTTGGCTCCAAGCATTTAAGCCATCTAAATTTAACGTGTTGATGATGGTTTCTTCTGCTTCGGATAACAATTCTTTGCCGTCGCGACGAATCTCGCTTAGACGAAAGGCGATTGGTGCTAAGTTTTCCGCGGTAAGTAATGCGGTCCAATCATCCTCAGAAATTTCTGTCAATTTTTTCGAGAAAACGGTTTGTGCTGCTTGCAGTGCTGGCAGTTTTGCGTAGAGGTCGCCGGTCAGGATTTTGGCTTTGCTGTCGTTGACATTCGCTGAAAGCAAGGCATTGATAAAGCTGCCACATTGTGAAAATCCTTGATTGATTGTGCCAGAAAGTTCGATTAATTCCTCTAATTTTGTCGCATTGTCTGAAGCGTTTGGTACCCAAGCGTCAACTTTTTCACGGTAAGTTTTGATTTCTTCTTCCAGTTGGTTCATGCGTTCTTTTAATTGAACAGAATCACTGCCTCCTGGAAAAATTGTTTCTAGATCCCAATTGATTGAATAGGTCATTCCTATCAAACCCCTTTCTTTTCCTACGATCTTATTAAGTATAGCATAGCCACATTTAGTCGCAACCATCGGATTTTTTTAATCGAAAAAGGAAAGCTATTGGTTGAAAAAGTTCTTTTCTTTCGTAAGCTTTGCCTGCATTGGGCGGGGAGGTCAAAATCAAAGAAAAGAACAAAATCGATCATTTTTTGATTCTCATCAAATTCTTATTTAAAAATTGCTGAATAAATATTACATAAAAAAAAATAACAACGAGTAAAAAAACGCTCGCAAGAAGATATTCACTCTTTATTGCATAATGACAAATGCTTTGCATAATGAAGGCGAAATACGTCGCTTGGTAAGCGCATACATTCTTGTACTATGTAGGCGTAATCAAAACAAAGGAGGATGTAAAGAAATGTCAAATGCTATTCATGTTTTTTCAGAAATCGGCCGCTTGAAGCAAGTCATGCTCCATCGCCCTGGTCGAGAATTAGAAAACCTCGTGCCTGATCATTTAAATCGCTTGTTATTTGATGATATTCCCTTTTTGGAACAAGCAAGGGCTGAACATGATCAATTTGCCGATGTATTGCGTAATAATAATGTGGAGGTGTTGTATTTAGAAGATTTAGCAGCAGAAGCGTTAACTAGTCAAGAAATCAAAGAGCAGTTTATCAAGGAATATTTAGAAGAAACAACGTTACAAAGCCCAGAAATCATTGCTGAAATTACCGATTATTTCTTATCTTTTGAAGATAACCGTCAATTCATCGATAAAACGATGGCAGGTCTAGCGAAAAATGAACTGAAATTGCCCCATAGTCAAAGCTTAGCTGGTGCTGTGGATGACCAGTATCCGTTTTTGATCGATCCAATGCCGAATTTGTATTTCACTCGTGATCCGTTTGCGACGATCGGTAACGGGGTTTCCTTGAATCGCATGTATTCAGAAACAAGACGTCGTGAAACGTTGTATGGCAAATACATTTTTGCTCATCATCCAATGTTCCAACAACAGCCACCGCACTTGCTTTATGACCGTGATCAGCCAACACGAATTGAAGGTGGCGATGAATTGGTTCTGTCAAAACGAGTGTTAGCGATCGGGATCTCCCAACGAACAGATGCCACTTCCATTGAACAGTTGGCTCGTAATGTGTTCCAACATGAACCAAGTTTTGAGTACGTCTTAGCTTTTGATATTGGTCAAGAACGCAAATTCATGCATTTAGATACGGTATTTACAATGGTTGATTATGACAAATTTACGATCCATCCAGAAATTGAAGGAGAACTGACCGTTTATTCAATCTCACGTGACGGGGATGGCGTAACCATCAAAGAAGAAAAAGATACGTTAGAAAACATTTTGTGCCGCTACTTAGAATTAGATGCAGTGGAATTGATTCGCTGTGGGGGGAACGATTTGGTCGCTGCAGCTCGGGAACAATGGAATGACGGTTCCAATACCTTGACGATCGCACCTGGCGAAGTCGTGGTCTATGACCGCAACACGATCACCAATCAAAAATTAACTGAAGCCGGCATCAAATTGCATAAAATCTCCGGCAGTGAATTGGTTCGCGGCCGTGGCGGCCCTCGCTGCATGAGCATGCCATTTATTAGAGAAGATATTTAATCTAGAGGAGGAATTACTAATGAAACAAGTATTTAAAGGAAGAAGCTTCTTAGCAGAAAAAGATTTTACGAAAGCCGAGTTAGAATACCTGATTGATTTTTCAATCTATTTGAAACAGTTGAAAAAGCAAAATATTTCTCATCGCTATTTGGAAGGCAAGAACATCGCCCTCTTATTTGAAAAAACGTCGACTCGGACACGGGCGGCATTTACGACGGCTGCCATCGATCTTGGTGCCCATCCAGAATTTTTAGGTGCGAATGATATCCAGCTAGGCAAAAAAGAATCCGTTGAAGATACCGCCAGAGTTTTAGGCAGCATGTTTGATGGCATTGAGTTCCGCGGGTTCAGCCAACAAGTCGTTGAAGATTTAGCCAAATTCTCTGGCGTTCCTGTTTGGAATGGCTTGACCGATGAATGGCATCCAACCCAAATGATCGCTGACTTCATGACGATCAAAGAAAACTTCGGTACATTAGAAAACATTACGTTAGTCTATGTGGGCGATGGCCGAAACAATATGGCGAATAGTTTGTTAGTGACGGGGGCGATTTTAGGTGTCAATGTTCGCATCTGTGCACCAAAAGAACTTTTCCCAGCTGAAGAAGTGACAGACTATGCCAACAAATTTGCCAAAGAATCTGGCAGTCAGCTGATGGTAACAGACGATATTCAAAAAGGCGTCAAAGATGCCGATGTTCTGTATACCGATGTTTGGGTTTCAATGGGGGAAGAAGACCAGTTTGAAGAACGGGTGAAGCTGTTGAAAGATTACCAAATCAACCGCGAAATGGTAATGGCGACTGGAAAACAAGACGATGGCTTGATCGTGCTTCACTGCTTGCCAGCGTTCCATGATACGAATACGACGTATGGAAAAATGATCGAAGAAAAATTCGGCATTTCTGAAATGGAGATCACAGACGACATTTTCCGCAGTCACTGGGGCCGTCAATTTGAAGAGGCTGAAAACCGAATGCACTCGATCAAAGCAATCATGGCAGTAACCTTAGGCGATCTCTTTATTCCTAGAGTGTAAGAAGGAGCAGTGAGCAGATGAGTGAAAAGAAACCAACGATCGTTGTCGCCCTTGGCGGCAACGCTATCCTAGCAGATGATGCCAGTGCCAAAGGGCAAAAAGAACGGCTTAAACAGACCGTCGAGTATTTAATTCCCCTGATCCAAAAAGACGTTCATTTGATCATTACCCATGGGAATGGGCCTCAAGTGGGAAATTTGGTTTTGCAGCAACAAGCCAGTGATTCTAGCAAAAACCCAGCGATGCCTTTAGATACTTGCGTGGCAATGACGCAAGGCAGTATTGGCTATTGGCTGCAAAATGAGCTGAGAATCCAGTTGAAAGAAGCCCAAATGGCTAAGCCGGTGGTAACAGTGGTGACGGAAATTACAGTCGATGCGCAAGATCCAGCATTTGCCCATCCGACCAAACCGATCGGTCCTTTCTTAACGGAAACAGCTGCCAAAGAAGCCATGGCAGCAACAGATGCCATCTATCGTGAAGATGCTGGTCGTGGTTGGCGGAAAGTCGTTGCCAGTCCTGCACCACAAGCGATTCAAGAAGTTGCCAGCATCAAGGCGCTGATTGAACAAAACACGATCGTTATTTGCGCAGGCGGCGGGGGCATTCCCGTGTTAGATAATGGGCTGGGGGTTGAAGCCGTGATCGATAAAGATTTTGCTTCTGAAAAATTGGCTCGTTTAGTCGATGCGGATCAGCTGATCATTTTGACGGGCGTGGAAAAAATCGCTTTGAACTTTGGCAAGGAAAATGAGCAGTGGTTGGATCATGTGACCGCCGCTGAATTGGAAACCTATGTCGATGAAGGGCATTTTTCACCGGGAAGCATGTTACCGAAAGTACAAGCAGCTTTGAATTTTGTCAAAATGGGCACAGAGAAACGGGCAGTGATTACTTCCTTAGATAAGCTGGCAGAAATTGAAGACGCTGGTACACAGATCACCTGGAAATAAGCGAAGTAGCAAAGCAAGTCCAAAACATTGGAGTGAGAGAAATGATCGACTACCAAATAAAAGATCCATCAACAAGAGCGAATAGCTTTCAATGGCTGGAAGAAGAAAATCAACAGCGATTGAAGGAGCATATTTACTGCCGTACGTACAAAAAAGGCCAAGTGCTTTTTTATGAAGGCGACGTAAGAGATCGGATATTCCATGTGATCGAAGGTCTCGTACGGATCGAAAAAACCGACGGAACTGATTCCTATTGTTATGTAGATTTTGTTGGGCCTGATCAGTTATTTCCTTTGATTGGCTTGTTTGAAAGAGACAACTATGATGTATCGGCATTCGCTGCAACAGACATTGTCGTGCAGTTTGCAGCGATGTCGCTGTTTGAACCGCTGGTTGTTTCATCTACAAGTCAGTTGCTGTGGCTGAATCAGCAAATGAGCCAGCAGTTGGAGAAGCAAAGACGCCGAGTGGAGTACTGTGTCACCTCTAGCGCGCAGACAAGAGTCGTCAATACGATCGGTCTCTTGATGATCGAGCACGGACAGTCACAAGGAGAGCAGATTCGCATTCCTTTTCCAGTTTTTATCAATGATATTGCTAAATACAGTGGAACGACGCGAGAGACGGTCAGTCAAACCATCAAGGCGCTCGTGCATAAAAGAAAGATTTATTATCGTTACAAAGAACTCATTATTTATGACAAAGATTATTTTTCCCATGTTGCGAATTGACCACAGACAGATTAGCTGTTGGCAATTTGCATCTAAGATTGATTCAATAGAGGAGGAACGAAGATGAAAAAAAAGCAAAAAGAAAAAAAGTCGCTGACATCGTTCAGTATCTTATTTCTGATCATTATTGCGTTGACGGTCGCTTCTTGGCTACTAGCCGGTCAGCCCTTTGCACCTTCATTACCAGCAGGGCAAGAAGAGATGGTCAGCCAAGTCGTCGGTGCCAAGTTTTCTGATTTCTTTATGGCGCCTTTTAACGGATTTCGTGATGCGATCGAGATCTGTGTGTTTATTCTTTGTTTGGGTGGCTTTTTGAATATTGTCACACGAACAGGCGCTTTAGAAGCTGGTATTCAGCATTTGGTCAAAAAACTCAAAGGCAACGAGTTGATTTTGATCCCGATTTTGATGGTGTTGTTTTCGATTGGTGGCTCAACTTATGGAATGGCGGAAGAAACGATTCCGTTCTATTCCTTATTAGCAATCACAATGGTGGCATCGGGCTTTGATACGATCGTCGCAGCAGGAACCGTCATGTTGGGGGCGGGTGCCGGTGTGATCGGCTCCACCGTTAATCCCTTTGCTACAGGGGTGGCAATGGATGCTTTACGAAGCATCGATATTGCTCCGAATAATGGCACGATCCTAGTAGTTGGCGCATTGCTTTGGCTAGTCACGACCGCGTATTGTATCTTTGTGGTGATGTCTTATGCCAAAAAAGTTAAAGCCGACAAAGGCTCCACGATCTTATCGCTGCAAGAGCAAAAAGAAATGGAAGAACATTTTGTCAAAGATACGAACGAAGACTTAGCGTTTACGCAAAAGCATCGCCTGATTTTGACGATTTTTGGCTTATCCTTTGTGATCATGGTGGTTTCCTTGATTCCTTGGGGCGACTTTGATATCCACGTGTTTGACGGTTGGACCGCCTTTTTGACCGGTAATAGCTTCGGTGAATGGTATTTTGGTGATTTGGCTATGTGGTTCTTCTACATCAGTATCATCATTGCATTGATTCAAGGATTCTCAGAAAAAGAAATCGTGACCAACTTTATCGATGGGGTCAAAGACATTTTATCCGTTGTCTTGATCATCGTTGTGGCACGGGGGGCTTCCTACATTATGCAAACGACGTACTTGGATCTGTTTATTTTGGATCGGGCTTCCCATCTTTTAGAAGGGTTATCACCTGTCCTGTTCGTAATTGGCGCCTATATTTTGTATCTGCTCTTATCGTTCTTGATTCCATCGACTTCAGGACTGGCATATGTATCGATCCCTATCATGGGTGCCTTGGCGCAAAGCATCGGACTCAATCCGAACGTCATGGTCATGATCTTTACTGCTGGTTGCGGATTAGTGAATTTGATCACACCAACTTCTGGCGTCGTGATGGGCGGATTGGAGCTGGCGCGGGTCAACTATTCTACTTGGACTCGCTTTATGCGCAAACCGTTACTGGTTATCGGAATTTCCAATCTTGCCATTTTAATCTTCTCGATGCTGTTCTTGTAAGCTGCGTTTCAAGAAGTGAACGAGACGGATCAACTATTTCAGTAAGCGAGGCGACTTGAGAGGAGCGGATCAAGTAAATGAAAAAAAAAGAGCGACAAGCAATTATCAAAAAACTCTTTGTCCTACATCGGATTGAGTCTCAAGAAGAATTGATGAATTTATTAAAAAAAGAAAATGTTTCAGCTACCCAAGCCACGATTTCTAGAGACATGCGGGAAATGAACATCGCTAAAACGTATGCCAAAAATGGCCGACCGTATTATTCGATCTTTGAATCCAAAGAGCAGGATCTAGAAGACAGAATTGCGTTTTCGATGTATGAGTATCTAAAAAAGATTACGCAGATTGACTTTTTAGTTGTCGTTCATACGGCTGAAAACGGCGCCGATGTGATCGCCAATTATCTTGATGAAATGGAGCTGCCAGAAATTGTCGGCACGATTGCAGGGTTTGATATTTTATTGATCATCACGCCGTCACAAGAAGCGGCAGCAGAGGTCGTCGAGCGGTTGAATCATTATGTAGAAGGCTACGAGATGGGTTCGTCATTATTTACTGGAGAAAAAAACGCAAAACAGCCCTGAGAATCGTTGAGGAAGCTGAACGTCACAAGCCCAAAGATCTCACAACCAAACGGGTGACGGCTTTTCATACCGATGGCTATTTTTAAAAAGAAAGAGTGCTTCTAAACTTGACGGAAGCACTCTTTTTGTGTGTGCAATGTCTCCACGGTTTGCTGGAAAAACAGTTGCATCACCAAATGAAAATGGTAAGATAGGAAAATGAGGAGTGAAAACTATGAAAAAATTACTGAAAGAACCGAACTTTTACTTTTGTATCGCAATTGCGGTAATGGTCATCCTCTTTATCAGCTCTTCACAAACCTATGAGCAGCAATCACAAATCGGGTTGCTTTCACGAATCTTAAAAAATGAACCATTGAAAGATTGGTTGGAGACGATCTCTTTTTCCTATGCTGGGTCGGAGATCAGTATTGCGGAAAAAGGCTATTTCTCATTTGTGGAATTTTTCATTCGCAAAGGTGCGCATTTCTTCACTTATTTTGTCTTAGGGGGCAGTTTGTTCTTAACGCTTAGTTTGCGAAAACAGCCTTTTTGGCTAGCCGCTTTTTTTGCTTGGTTGGCAGCCACCGGCTACGCTGGGATCGATGAATACCATCAAATGCTGACGGGAGGACGGACGCCGCTTTTTCAAGATGTCATGCTGGATTCAGCTGGAGCACTGACCGCCGTTCTTTTGGGGTGGTTGATTTGTCAGCTATCGAAAAAGTCACCTAAACGCCGCAAAACATAACGAGTTGTCGACGTTTTTTAAGCAGTAAGCTGTCAGAAAGTATAAAAAACAAGAGGCGAAACCAATGGAAAAAAGTTTGAGCAGTGTTAAAAGCAAATCGGAGTTTGTCGTGCATGAAAGTTTGCCGGTGGGGATTCTTCTTGCGATGGCAGGTGGTTTTTTAGATGCGTATACCTACTTGTTTCACGGGGAAGTATTTGCAAGTATGCAGTCGGGGAATGTCATTTTGTTAGGGATCAATCTTTCAACGGGGCAGTTTGAACAAGCCTTTCGATATCTGCCGCCAATCTTCATGTTTTTAGTGGGGATCGTAGTGACGAATTATCTGCAGCATCATTTTCCGACAGGGGGCTGGATCGTTTGGCAAAATGCCGCATTGATTTTTGAAGCAATCGGTATTTTGGTTCTGGGCTTTTTTGCTCGATCATTCCCCAATGTCATGATCGATTCGGGGTTATCTTTTTTTGCAGCGATTCAATATGCCGCCTATCGTCGATTGGCAGGGATGCCCTATGCCACCACGATGACCACCGGCAACTTACGTTCACTGGCTGATTATGTGTACATGCGCTGGTTTAAAAAGGACCGATCAGTGACACCCAAGATCATTTCTATTTCCTTGATCATCGGCGGCTTCTTTTTTGGTGCAGTCTTAAGCAGCTTGCTAGGGATTTTCTTATTCCACCGCACTATCTGGGTGGTTTCAGGGATTTTAGCCTTGGTGTTGGGGATCACGATCCATCATCAAAATAAACAATAGAAAAAAGACATTCGCTGGAATGTCTTTTTTGTCTTACTTTTTGGTGCTTGTGCGTGAATCTTTGAGATACAGTGCCGTTTCTACGAGTAGCGCTGCTAGAAGATAGCTGCCAAAAACGGCTACTTGGTAAAAAGCCTCTGCGATCAGCTCGTTGTGATGCAATAAAACGACCCCGCCTAGAAAGAGCATCGCTAACAAGGAGAACCACTGCTGGGCAAAACGCCAATTGCTGACACTGGCTGTACTGCGCTTGGTGCGAAAGCCGAATACATAATTGGGTTCTTCTCGGAAAAAGCACCAGAAGACGATGAAAAAAATACCCGTAAAAATCAACAACAAAAGTCCAATATCGATCGAGATCACTACCTTTCACGTGCGATTTGTTGGATAAGTAAGTGAAGCAACTAAAGATGAGTACATACTTATTGTATCCGCTATGAACGCTTCTATGAAGGGGAACAATCGAAAAATACGTGCTTCTAGCAAAAAAACGGCTGGCGATTTGCAGCGCCATCCGGTTTTTTATCCCCGTTGAAAAGGGCCTTTTGGTGCAATCAATTCAAGATTGGTACCGTCTGGATCTGTAAAGTAGGCAACACCTGTCCCGAAACCGCTTTTTAAACCATCTTGTTCTTCAAAAACGATGGGGGTGCCGTCAGGCTCAACGCCAATGGCTTTTAGACGAGCAACGGCTTCATCGATAGCTTCGACTTCAAAACAAAGATGCATCGCGCTGATTTGCTCATTGGAATAGCTAGCTTTGTTGGATCTTGGTTCGACGTATTCTAAAAGATCGATGTTGAGATTGTCTAAATGAAGATTGGCATATTTGATCAGTGTATCTTCTAATCCTTGCGTTTGCGCCATGCGTTTGCCGCCAATCGTATCTTGATTGGCGATTTTTTTTCCCGTTAATGCTTCATAAAATTGGATGGAACGTTCGAGATTGCTGACGGTGATTCCCACGTGGTTAACCATTGAAAAGCCTGTGTTTGTGTTTGTCATTATACTTCCTCCTAAGGTTTTGTTTAGTATATCGTTTGGTTAATGAAAATCGAATGTGTCTGGATCTGGACCCACTCGTAAGTCTTCATTTAATGCGTTCAAGCGGGCCATGTCAGCTTCTGATAAATGGAAATCAAAAATCGCTGCATTGGCGATCATTCGCTCGGGGTGTGTCGATTTGACATTGACTAAGATCCCTTGTTGAATAGCCCAGCGTAAAAGCACTTGTGCCGCTGATTTTTGCTGTGCATCGGCGATCGCCAAGACGGTGTCATCTTTCAGCAGTTTGCCTTGCATCAAAGGTGACCAGGCTTGGATCGTAATTGCTTTTTCGGCACAAAAAGCCCGCAGGTCTTGTTGCGTCAGTTTGGGGTGCAGTTCGATCTGATTGATAACAGGAACGACCTTAGCAACGGCCAATAATTGCTCCAGATGATGGATCTGGAAGTTGCTGACCCCGATCGCTTTGATTTTTCCTGCCGCATAGAGGTCTTCCAAGGCACGCCAGGACTCTTGAAATGCTTGATTTCCTGGCCAATGGATCAAGTACAAGTCGAGATACTCGAGGTTTAAGCGGGCCAAACTTTCATTGAAGGCGTGGATCGTTTCATCATAAGTTAAATGATCGTTCCAAAGTTTGGAAGTGATAAAGAGTTCTTCACGAACCAACCCCGTTTCTTGCAAGCCTTGTTTGATTCCTGCCCCTGTTCCTGTTTCATTGCCATAGATAGCCGCCGTATCAATCAAGCGATAGCCATTGATAATCGCTTGCTTCACAACCTCTGCTGTGTCAGCTTCAGGGATTTGAAAGACACCTAACCCTAAACCAGGGATTTTGCTGCCGTTGTTCAGGGTGACGGTATCTGATAATTTTTCGATCATAAAAACATCTCCTTTATTTTTTTCTGGTATCATCATATAATGAGGTGGTGATACTGTATAGTACGTACTTTTTTGTTTGATACCCACCTTTTGGTAACCTTTGTGTGGTATCAAGCGTAATGAGGTGGAAAAAATGGCAGAAAAAATTTATAATATCGGTGTTGAAGCAACGATGGATATCATCGGTGGGAAGTGGAAACCCATCATTCTTTGTAATTTGCGCCATGGGGCATTACGTCCCAGTGATTTACGGCGGAAGATCCCTGGCATCAGTCAAAAAATGTTGACCCAGCAATTGCGGGAATTAGAAGAATCTGACATCGTTACTCGCAAATCCTATAATCAAGTACCACCCAAAGTTGAGTATTCCTTGAGTGAATATGGAGAAACCTTAGGCGGCTTATTGGATACTCTTTGCCAGTGGGGCACGATGCACGTTGCTGCACTGCAAGGCAAAGGAGAGCAAGTTACTTTGTTAGAACAAGAAGAAGCGATGGTCTAACAAAGGGCAAGTGGCATGAGAAAAGGCGGCAGAAACCATTGGTTTCCGTCGGCCTTTTTAGGTTATGTTTGTTGGATCAATTCTAGAATGGCTTCAGTATTCATCCCGCTGTAATGATTGACAGGAAACGAAAAGCGCTTGATGCGTGGTGGGATGGCCTGCTCGATCATCGGATCTGTTAAAGAAAGCAAGGGATCGACCAAAACGAGTTTTTCTTGCGCAAAACGATAATTCGCCAGACGTTCTGGTGTCACAACAGTTACGCTGATTTGATCCTCGGACAGCAGTTGGATGTTGCGGGCGAAAATTTTAATTAGACTTCCAGCCAAAGTAGAACGATCAATAAAAACGACTTTTTCCAAAATGATTCTCCTTATTAATTAAAATGATTAATTAAGTATATTAATTAAATGGTTCTTTGTAAATAGGAACATTTGGGAGACAACAAAAAAGCCGCAAAAGATCTTTCTTTTGCAGCTTTTGGTTCGTCTATAAAAAGGTTTGATTCTTTTTTGATTAAATCACGATCACGGGTGTACCGACTTCGGCTTTGCTGTACAATTCTTTCATCACGCCTGGCGGAGTATTGATACAGCCGTGAGAACCACGGGTTTTCCAAAGATCGCCACCGTATTCCGTCTGCCAATCAGAATCATGGATACCGACACCGGTCCAATCGATGGGCATCCAGTAATCAACAGGGGACGCATAATCTTCACCAGTCAAGGTTGCATCTTCTTCTTTGTTCCAGACATAGAAGACGCCAGTTGGTGTTGGTGTGGCTGGTTTTCCGGAAATTATGGCTGTTTCAAGAACAAGCTGTCCGTCTTTGTAATACCACATGTGTTGGTTTTTTAGATCAACTTCGATATAGGTGTTGCCAAACAGCGGGCTGCCTGCATCGGTGCTTCCTTGAGCGATCGGTGTGCGGGTGAAGTCTTCACCTGCTTTTAACGCCTCGATCAATGCTTCTGTTTCTGCATCGGTTTGGATCGTCCAGCTAAGAGTACCGGCTGGGACTGTCACTTCGCCTTGCTTGGTACTTTTGAAGGTCGAAGAATTGGTGCTAGTATTGTATTGTTCGCCGATCGATGTGACATAGCTTCGTACTTTGTCTTCGTCGATCGTTGTGTTGCCGTCTTTATAAGAGAGCCAATCCATGATCGTTTCTCTTGGGATTTGAAACGTATTTCCGTTGATCGTATAATTGCCGGTTACTTTGGCGATTTTATTCAACGAATCCATTTCTTTCGTTAAGTCTGGATCATCGGCGGTCACACTTGGTTTTGTGACATAATCAACGAGATTCAATTCCTTTTCGCCGCTGACGATGGCTTCTTGCAAGTCTGCCACTGCTTTGTCAACATCGATGGCATCGCCGTCAACTTCTGGTTTGATAGAAAAGCCGTCTTCGCCTTTTTCCAACGTGGCATTAGCCGATTTGGTACGATCTTCATTTAAGGTTTCGAGTTCTTTTTGGATCGTGTTGGTCTCGCTAGTCAAGGTGTCTTGGTCTACTGAGAGATTGTCTAGCTTCTTTTCTTCGGCAGCCGAAACGTAAGCCATTCCCCAGCTCCACTGATTTTGTTCATCTTTTAATGATTGCAGCTCATCGGTGAAATCCGTCTGCAAACCAAATTGAGCAAGGTTGACTGTTTTCCATTCGCTATCACCATCTTTGATGGTAAAGTCTTCTTGTGAATAGCGATCATGCAGCAGGTCGTTGGCCTCGGCAACGGTTTTGTTGCTGATGTCGATTCCATCGATTTCAGTCTTTGGTAGAAAACGGTTTGCATAATATGTACTTCGGTAGGTATAGCCGCCAGCGATCACGACGAGTAAAGCAGCCACAACGATCAGAACAATTTTCTTCGTATTATTCTTGGCGTCAGTATGTTTGTTTGAACGAGTCATTCAACTACTCCTTTTTTCTAATGGCATAATAGATAATAACGCTTAAATCATACCATATTCCCACGGGAAAGCGAATATGGCAAATGAAACTTCCATGAAAAATAGAAAATTCTTAAACTATCTTTAGGCAAGCTGTAGAAACGCATTTCTTACGATAAAAAAACTGAACGAATCGGCAGCAAGCCATCTTGATCAAAGGGGTCTGAAAAAGAGTGAGCTGGAGGATTCGTTCAGTCGCATAATTGACTAACTAAAATTGACTATTTAACACGAGGGAAAAGAAATTATTGATTGTCTTCCGCATCTAATTTTGCAAAAGCTTCATCAAGAATATCTTTTAATTGTTTTGCTGAAGCGGCCATCCGGTCTTTTTCACCATCTGTTAATGGGATCTCAATTACTTTTTGAATCCCTTGAGCATTGATGACTGCAGGCGCACCGATGTACAAGTCGTTTAAGCCGTATTCGCCGTTCATGTACACAGATAATGGGAGAACAGCATTTTCATCGTCTAAGATCGCACGAGTGATCCGTGCTAAGGCTACCGCAATCCCGTAGAAGGTCGCACCTTTTTTCTCGATGATGGTGTAGGCTGCATCACGAACACTGAAGAAAATGTTGACCATTGCTTCTTCATCGATGTCTGGGTTATTTTTGACCCATTCATAGATTTGTAGGCCAGCTACGTTGGCATGAGACCAAACAGGGAATTCTGAATCGCCGTGTTCCCCTAAGATATAGGCATGGACGTTACGGGCATCGACATCGACCAATTCAGCCAATGCTTGACGGAAACGGGCAGAGTCTAATGAGGTACCTGAACCGATAACGCGCTCTTTCGGGAAGCCTGAGAATTTCCAAGTAGAATAAGTCAAAATATCGACTGGGTTTGCTGCAACTAAGAAAATTCCGTTAAAGCCTGAATCAACGATTTGGGTAACTACTTCACGGTTGATTTTCAAGTTTTTATGAACTAAGTCTAAACGGGTTTCGCCTGGTTTTTGAGGCGCACCAGCAGTAATAACGACTAAATCAGCATCATGTGCATCTTCATAAGAAGCGGCATAGATTTTTTTAGGGGAAGTAAATGCCAAAGCATGGGACAAGTCAATTGCGTCGCCTTCTGTTTTTGCTGTATTTATATCAATGATTCCGACTTCTTGCGCAATGTTTTGGGTCACCAGCGCAAACGCGTAACTAGAACCAACCGCACCGTCTCCAACAAGAATTACCTTTTGGTGATCTTTTTTGTTCGTTTTTGCAGTCATCTGTGTATCATTCCTTCCGCATAATTGTTTTACTCGCTATCATCCTACCATTTTCAAGTATGTTTGTCATGTGATTTGCACAACAATATTACACAAAATATCGCTGTTTCAGTTGTAAATGCTTTCTTTATTATTACGTCAAAAAGAAGATATATCAAGGTTTTATTAAGATTCGTTAAGAAAGATAAAAACTGAGCAAGAGGGTGCCACCATAACAGTCCATTTCGTGTTATAATTACCTAAGCAAAAGAACTGGGCGCATTTGTGTGCCCAGTATTTTGTGTTTGGATAAGAAAACCGATAAAATAGATGAAGAATCAGCTTGAAACTAGAAATAATGGAGCGTAAATAAAAATGAAAATGATTGTAGGCTTGGGAAATCCTGGCAAAAAATATGAAAAAACCAAACATAATGTTGGCTTTATGGTAGTGGATGCGTTGGCACAAAAGTACCAAGCAACCTTTAAAAAGTCGGCTTTTGAAGCAGAGGTGGCAGAGTTTTTCTTGAAGGGTGAAAAAATCCTTTTGGTCAAACCACAAACCTTCATGAATGAATCGGGTCGTGCGGTAGGCCCGTTGATGACCTATTTTGGTATCTACCAAGAAGAACTAGTGGTGGTCTATGATGACCTCGATTTAGCATTAGGGAAAATTCGTTTGCGCCAAAAAGGCAGTGCAGGTGGCCACAATGGGATCAAGAGTTTGATCGCTCATTTGGATTCAACAGTCTTTGACCGGATCAAAATCGGGATCGATCGTCCACGTCCAGGACAAACCGTGGTCAATCATGTCCTGAGTCCTTTTGCAAAAGACGATCTGCCCATCGTTTTACAAAGTATTGATAAAGCGGTCGAGGCAAGTAGTGATTACTTGACCAACGGCGACTTTCTTGCCACAATGAATCGATTTAACTAAGGAGGGCCGAGATGGATTTAATTGAATTAATAAATAAAGTGCCGACAGTGGCGGCTTGGCATACAGGTTTACGTGAACAGGCCCCCCGGCAATTACTGACCGGTCTAGCTGGATCGGCAAAAACATTAGCGATCACTGGTGTGTATCAGGCATTTCAAAAACAAGTGATCGTCGTGACACCAAATCTCTATTATACAAATCAACTAGCCGAAGATCTGCGCAATGTGACGGAAGATGTCTATGTTTTTCCAGTGGATGAAGTGTTGTCAGCCGAAATGGCTTTTTCTTCACCAGAAGCACGAGAAGAACGAGTGGCAGCGCTGAATGCTGTTTCTCAAGGGAAAACGGGGATCTATGTGTTGCCGGTAGCGGCTTTGCGAAAGTATTTGCCTGAAAAGAAAACCTGGTTAGCCAATCAATTTCAATGGCAGATCGGCGATGAGATCGATTTAGAGCGTTTGCCGCAACAATTGATCTTGATGGGTTACGAACGTCAGTCAATGATTGGCAAACCTGGCGAATTCAGTATTCGTGGGAGCATCCTCGATATTTATCCATTAAACGCCGAATACCCCGTACGGATCGAGTTATTCGATGTAGAAATCGACTCGATGCGTTCTTTCAACGTGGAAACGCAACGCTCAGTAGAAACGCTGCAGCAAGTGGCTATTTTACCCACTACTGAATTGGTTTTCTCAGCGGAAGATTTAGCGGCGGGGCAAAAGCAGCTGCAAGAATTATTGAACAAACGCTTGGCAGTCACCAAAGAAGCAACCGATCGCGCCTTTTTAGAAGATTATTTTGGCCAGTTGGCTTCTCAATGGCAAGCAGGGATTCCTGGTGAAAGTGCCCGTTATTACACGGATTTACTGTATCGTCAGCAAACGAGCGTCTTAGATTATTTTTCTGAAGATGCCTTTTTGATGATCGATGATTATGCTCGGATCATGGAGACCAATCGTGAGATCGAACGGGAAGAGGCGGAGTGGCATACCCAAAAATTAGCGGAGCTGCGGGTCTTTTCTGAACAGCAATTCGGGATCGATGTCCATCAGCTGCTGCAAAAAGAAACCTTTGTGACCAGCTTCTTTTCTTTATTCCAAAAAGGAATGGGGAATATTCGCTTCCAAGCGATCCATCAATTCCAATACCGGCCGATGCAACAGTTTTTCAGCCAAATGGGTCTCTTGAAAGTTGAGATCGATCGCTGGGAGAAGCAACAGCAAACGGTGATTTTTCTGGTCAGTGACCAAGAACGGGCCAAGAAGTTAGAGCAAGATCTGCGAGATCATGATATCTATGCCGTGCAGACGCAACCAGATCGCCTGTTTACGGGACGCACCCAAATCGTGGTGGAACGTTTGCAAAGCGGCTTTGAAATGCCGCAAGACAAGCTAGTGGTGGTTACGGAAAAAGAAATTTTCCAAAAGATGAACAAAAAAAGAGCCCGCAGGCAAAATGTCACCAATGCGGAACGGCTCAAAAGCTACAATGAGTTAAAAGCCGGCGATTATGTCGTCCATGCGAATCATGGGATCGGGAAGTACATCGGCATGGAAACCTTAGAAGTCGATGGCGTCCATCAAGATTACATGACGATCTTGTACCAAAACGAAGACAAGCTCTTTATTCCAGTCACCCAGTTGAATTTGATTCAAAAATATGTGGCTTCCGAATCGAAAACACCGAAAATCAATAAATTAGGTGGCAGCGAGTGGGCGAAGACCAAGCGCAAAGTGACGGCTAAAATTGAAGACATCGCGGATGATTTGATTTTATTGTATGCCAAACGCGAATCAGAAAAAGGCTATGCTTTTCAACCAGACGATGCCTATCAAAAAGAATTTGAAGATGCCTTTCCTTATTCGGAAACCGATGATCAGCTGCGCAGTACGGCAGAGATCAAGCGGGATATGGAAAAAGAAAAGCCGATGGACCGTTTGTTAGTTGGGGATGTCGGTTTTGGGAAAACAGAAGTGGCGCTGCGGGCTGCTTTTAAAGCGATCAAAGAAAGCAAACAAGTGGCTTTCTTAGTGCCGACAACGATCTTGGCGCAGCAGCACTATGAAACGATGGTCGATCGTTTTGAAGGATTCCCCGTCAATGTTGGGGTGCTGAGTCGTTTTCGGACGAAAAAACAGCAGAATGAAACGATCGAGCAAGTGCGCAAAGGGCAAGTCGATATTTTGGTGGGGACCCACCGATTATTGTCAAAAGATGTCGAGTTTGCTGATTTGGGCTTGTTGGTGATTGATGAAGAACAACGTTTTGGGGTCAAACACAAAGAGCGCTTGAAACAACTGCGTTCGCAAGTCGATGTGTTGACGTTGACGGCAACGCCGATCCCACGAACATTGCATATGTCGATGCTAGGGGTGCGGGATTTATCTGTGATCGAAACACCACCGGAAAATCGTTACCCGATCCAAACCTATGTGATGGAGATGAATCCAGGAGCGGTGCGAGAAGCGATCCAACGGGAGATGGCACGCGGGGGCCAAGTGTTTTATCTCTATAATCGTGTCGATACGATCGAGCGAAAAGTCGAAGAACTGCAGGCGTTAGTGCCAGATGCACGAATCGCGTATGCCCACGGGCAAATGACCGAGATCCAATTGGAAAATACCCTGTTTGACTTTATTGAAGGGCAATACGATGTGTTGGTGACGACGACGATCATTGAAACCGGTGTGGATATTCCCAATGCCAATACGTTGTTTGTGGAAAATGCCGATTACATGGGGCTTTCGACGTTGTATCAGTTGCGTGGCCGTGTCGGTCGGAGCAATCGAGTCGCTTATGCGTATTTCATGTATGAACAGCAAAAAGTGTTGAACGAAGTCAGTGAAAAACGGCTGCAAGCCATTAAGGACTTTACGGAGTTAGGTTCAGGATTCAAGATCGCGATGCGAGATCTTTCGATTCGTGGGGCAGGAAATCTATTGGGGGCGCAGCAGCACGGCTTTATCGATGCAGTCGGGTTTGACATGTACTCGCAAATGCTTTCTGAAGCAGTCACTCGTAAACAAAGGAAAAATACCCAAACAGAAAAAACGACCGTCGAGATCGATCTGGGGATCGATGCCTACTTACCGACTTCGTATATTGAAGACGAACGGCAAAAAATCGAGATTTACAAACGAATTCGTGAGCTGGAATCCCAAGAAGCAGTTGATGAACTTCAAGATGATCTGTTAGACCGTTTCGGTGAATACCCTGTAGAAGTGGCGCATCTCTTAACGGTGGGCGAGATCAAAATGAACGGCGATCGTGCCTTGTTAGAAACTATCCGCAAGCAGCAGCAGACGGTGTCGTTTACTTTGAGTAAAGTCGGCACGAAAAATTATTCGGTGGAGCAGCTGTTTGAAGCATTGAAAGCTACTAAATTAAAAGCCACGATGGGTGTCGATCATGAGCAAATGACCATCAAATTACAGATTCCGCCAGTGATGAAGGAAAGCACCTGGCTATTAGAAATCCAAGATTTTGTCAAAGCGTTACGGGAACAAAAATACGCCAGCCAAGGCTAGAAAGGAACCAGCGGGATGCCGAAATCACAATTGAAGCGTACGATGGAAGGGGCGTTTATTTTAACGATCGCTTCCTTTATCGCAAAAATCTTAAGTGCCGTTTATCGGGTCCCTTTTCAGAACCTGGTAGGGGACGAAGGGTTTTATGTGTATCAACAAGTCTATCCGATTTATGGATTGGCGATGACGTTAGCGTTGTCAGGGTTGCCACAGTTTATCTCCCGCATCGTCGCTGAAGAACCCGATCCTTTGAAAAGCAAGGAACGGCTGCAAGCGTTGACGCCTTTCGTGCTTTGGTCTGCGATTGGTTTATGGGCGGTGACCTTTTTATTTGCCGGTCCGATTGCGCAAGTGATGGGGGACCACCAACTGGCGGGCTTGATTCGAGTCGTTTCTTTTACCTTCTTATTTGTCCCGCCTTTGACCTTTTATCGAGGAATGTTTCAAGGAAATTTGCAAATGGTGCCGACAGCAGTTTCCCAAGTCGTAGAGCAGCTGCTTAGAGTTGGTGTGATTTTAGGTGCTGCGGCAGCTTTCCAGCAATTGGGCTGGACGATTTATCAAACGGGGACTGTCGCCATGATGGGTGCCTTAGTCGGGGGCCTTGCGGCGTGGTGGATCTTAAGTTATTATAGCCGACAAATCAACGGTAAACGCCTATCGCTATGGCATAAACCAGTCACCAGTACAGGAGAAAATCCCGCTGTTTTATCCGCCTCGTTGAAGAAACGGTTCTTCTTAGAAGGCGGTCTGTTGACGATTTATAGCGGCTATTTGATCTTGTTCCAGTTAGCGGATTCGTTTTTATTGACCAATGCGCTAGAAGCGGGGGGGATGACGGCACAAGCAGCCCGAATTTCAAAAGGGATCTATGATCGCGGACAACCCCTCGTCCAACTAGGTCTTGTGGTGGCGATGGCGTTAAGCTCGACGTTTTTGCCAACGTTGACCAAGTATTTGACGGTAAAAAATCAGCAGCTGTTTGAAAAGTCGGCAAAAATGTATTTGCGCCTGACGATCGGGATTGCTTCGGCTTCCGCCGTGGGCTTAGCGATTTTGCTGCCTTATATCAACTTTGCCTTATTCAAAGACGGTTCTGGCAATGCGGCGCTGGTATTGTTTGTCTTTTCCATCGCTCTGATGGCGACGATCCAAGCCTATCAAAGCATTCAACAAAGTCGCAATACCTACACCTTCGGCTTGCTCGCTGCGGGGATCGGTCTTTTGATCAAATGTCTATCGATGTGGCCGCTGACTGCTTCTTATGGGACTGCAGGAGCGAGTATCAGTACACTGTTGGGGTTAGGCGCGACCTTATGCTGTTTTGTGGTTTCCGAACAGCGTCGAGCACAAAGCAGCATCAATCACTTTTGGCATGAAGGAAATTATGGAAAAAAACTATTTATTTGTTTAGGGATCATGGCAAGCGTGCTATTCTTATATTATAGCTTCGTTGCGATCTTATTGAACGGTCATTTGACCCATCGACTACAGGCACTGCTTTTTTGCCTAGGCGGTGTCGGTCTGGGAGGCGCAGCCTTTATCGGGGCAGCGATCAAAATCAAATTGTTAACGATTCGCGAATGGCTGTTAGTTCCATTTGGAAAGAAACTATTAAGAAGAGGTGAAAAACATGAGATTAGATAAATTTCTTAAAATCTCCCGCATCATCAAGCGTCGCTCTGTGGCCAAAGAAGTGGCAGACAAGGGACGCATTCAGATCAACGGCAAATTAGCCAAGTCAAGCAGTGACGTCAAAGTAGGCGATACCATGCGCATTCAATTCGGGAATAAGGTCTTGGAAGTAAAAGTCAATGAATTGCATGAATCGACGAAAAAAGAAGACGCTGCAAAAATGTATGAGATCGTTTCAGAGGAAAGAATCTCAGAAAATGCTTGATTTTTACGGCATTTTCAGTTAGACAAGCTTTGCGGATGTTGGTATAATGTAAAAAACAAAGACAGCGACGGGAGCGAGTTCAGGTGGCAAAAGAATCAAATAAAAAAATAGAACTATTGCAGACCGATTATGCGAAAGAGCAATTTGCCAAGTTTGAAAAAGAGCGGCGGCAAGTGGTGTTTCGCCGACGTCGGCTGGTGGCGTTTTTCGTGGCGGCATTAGCGATATTTGCGATCGTAGGGATTCAAATGTTCAACGATCAAATGCGCCTGCAAAAGCTAAAGGAATATAAGGCGGAAACAGTCGCCGAACAAAAAGAGGCAGAACAAAAGGTGGCTTCACTGGAGCGAGACGTTGCCTTGCTGCAAGACGATGAGTATGTGGCAAAATTGGCCCGCAGCCGATTCTTCTACTCAAAAGATGGTGAAAAAATCTATCCAGTCTTGCCAGACGGGACGGATTCTCAAAACACCAATGAGCGTTCTTCGCAAAGCGGACAAGAATCATCATCCACAGAGTCACAAGATTAAGCAATGTCATACCTACTCAGCGCAGTAGTTTGAATTATTTTAAATGGGTAAAAATTAGGAGGAACATTTTTTATATGTCAATCGAAGTTGGAGCGAAACTAAAGGGCAAAGTGTCTGGTATTACAAATTTTGGTGCGTTCATTGATCTTGGTGAAGGGAAAACTGGTTTGGTGCATATCAGTGAAGTATCAAACGGATTCGTCAAAGACATTCACGACGTGTTGTCTGTTGGGGATGAAGTGACAGTACTTGTTACGGCAATCGGCAACGATGGAAAAATCGGCCTATCGATCCGCAAAGCAGAAGATAAACCGGAAGAAAAACGTGAATACCCGAAAAAAGAATTCAATCGACCAAATCCGAAAAAATCTTTTTCACGCAATCAAAATACGAATGTAAATAAACAAGACTTCGATTCATTGATGAGTTCTTTTCTAAAAGATAGTGATGATCGTCTTTCGTCATTACGTCGAAATACAGAAGGAAAACGCGGTGGCCGCGGCGGACGCCGTAACTAAACATGAATAGCAAGTTGGAAAAAGCTGGAACAAAACTGTTGGTTCGTTTTGTTTCAGCTTTCTTTCTTGTGGGATTACCATATGAGAAGGAGGGCAAATGATGGTCATTCAAACCGTTCGAGCGCAACTCAGTGCCATCGATCCTGAAAAAAAACGCCGCTTTTTGTTGGCGGTATCGACGGGCGTCGATTCGATGGTCTTGTTGCAGATCTTTTGTCAGTTGTTTCCTGAAATGCAAAAAGAGCCATGTTTTGGTGTGGCACATGTGAACCATCAATTGCGCCCAGCATCTGCCAAGGAAGCGGCTTTTTTACGGCAGTACTGCCAAGAACGCGGCATTCCTTTTTATGAACGGTGCTGGGAAAATCCGCCAGAAACCGGCGTAGAAGCTAGCGCTCGAAACTTTCGCTATACCTTTTTTGCCGATGTCATGTCTCAAGAAGGCTATGATGTTTTGCTAACTGCTCACCACAGTGATGACCAAGTAGAAACGATGTTGATGAAGATGATGCGAGAAGGTCGTTTGCGATCGGCTGGCGGGATGAAACAGCAGCAGCCTTTTCACACAGGGATCTTGTTGCGTCCACTGCTTACTGTCAGCAAGGCAGCGATTTACGACTATGCGCAAGCACAGCAGATTCCCTACTTTGAAGACGAAAGCAATCACGAACCGCTGTATTTGCGAAACCGACTACGCCAGCAAGTAGTGCCAGCCTTAAAAGCGGAAAATCCGCAGCTGCTGCCGCATTTTCAACAGCTTTCTGAAGAAGTACAGTTTGCCAATCAGTTGATCCAACAAGAGCAGCAGCAATGGTTGTCTGCGTTCGTTCAACAGCAAGCTGCTCGCTTAGTGATCGATCTGCAACAGCTGCCGACGTTTTCTCCAGCGCAGCGCTATTTTTTCTATGCGGGTTTTTTACAGCAAGCAGAAGCTTTTACGAAGCAGCCCCTCAATCAAAAACAGCTGCCGCAGTTATTGCGTCTACTGGATGAAAAGAAAGGGCAATGGCAATTGGCGTTGCACAAACAGTGGCAGCTGCGGCGCAGTTATGATCAATTGTTATTGGAACCTGTTACTGTTTCCCAAAGGCCTGCAGCGCCGTTGACAGAAGTTAGTCAGCGACTGGTTTTAGGGGAGGGGATCTATCTTTCTGAAAAGGAATGGATTGGGTATTTTCCGATAAATGAACAGCATATTCCCAAAAAAATCACAAATTGGTCAGAGTTTTCCCAAGATTTACCGCTAAACTATTCCTCTGAGCTGGTGGTGCGTAAGCGCCAGCCGGGAGACCGAATCCGCTTGGCGCGTGGTCTGACCAAAAAGATCAGTCGTTTTTTTATCGATTCAAAAATTCCTAATGAAGTGCGAGAAAAAAGTTGGGTCGTCACAAACCTTGAAAAAGAGGTGATTGCCTTACTACCTCATACATTTTCCTATTTGAGTATTGCGCCAGAAACTGATAAAATACACTACATACTTCTTTATAAATACCAGAAGTAAGAGTTGGAAGGAGAACTTTATGCTAGATAAAGATATTGAGAAAATTTTGATTTCCCGTGACGAAATCAAAAATCGTTGTGTGGAACTTGGTCAAGAATTAACGGCGGCTTATGCGGATAAAAATCCTCTAGTCGTAGGTGTGCTGAAAGGTGCCGTTCCTTTCATGGCAGACATCGTTCGTGAGATGGATTGTTACTTGGAGTTAGACTTCATGGATGTCTCAAGTTATGGCAATGCCATGATTTCATCTGGAGAAGTCAAGATCATCAAAGATTTAGATACAAATGTTGAGGGCCGCGATCTTTTGATCGTTGAAGACATCATTGACAGCGGTCGCACATTGGCTTATCTGGTGGATCTATTCAAATACCGTAAAGCGAAATCAGTGAAAATCGTAACGTTATTAGATAAGCCAGAAGGTCGTGTTGTTGAGATCGATGCAGATTATGTCGGCTTCGATGTGCCAAATGAGTTTGTTGTTGGATATGGACTGGACTATGCAGAGCAATATCGAAACTTACCTTACGTTGGCGTCTTAAAACCTAGTGTTTATCAGTCAAATTAGTGACTGTTCTAAATCAATTGTGATACAATTAAATGGTCAGGATTGATAAAACAAAATAGCCAGGGAGGTACGCATGAATAAGAAAAATAACGGTATGGTAAAAAATACCTTATATTATGTACTTGTCTTGTTGGCGATGGTCATGGTCGTATATTTCATTTTTGGAAATGGCAATCAGCAGACCCCAACGATCGAGTACTCCACGTTTACAGAGCAGCTGAAAGACGGGAAGATCAAACAGTTTACTGTTCAACCCGCTAACGGTGTGTATCGAATCGTGGGTGAATACAATGAAGAACAAACCGTCAGCAATGACAACAGCTTGTCTGTTTTAGGTAATACACAGGCGAGTTCGACCCGCTTTTCAACGATCATTTTACCGAATGATTCCACACTAAGCGAAGTCACCAGTTTGGCCTCGGCAGAAGGGGTCAAAACCACGATCGAAGAAGAATCCAACAGCGGCATTTGGTTATCGCTTTTGGTTAGCTTCTTACCACTTGTGATCATCATTTTCTTCTTCTACATGATGATGAGCCAACAAGGTGGCGGCGGTGGCGGTGGCGGCCGTGTGATGAACTTTGGCAAATCAAAAGCCAAAGAAGCAGATAAAAAAGCCAACCGCGTGCGTTTTTCAGACGTAGCCGGTGCAGAAGAAGAAAAACAAGAGCTTGTCGAAGTCGTGGAATTCTTGAAAGACCCTCGACGCTTCGTTGAATTAGGTGCTCGTATCCCAGCAGGTGTCTTACTTGAGGGGCCTCCAGGAACCGGGAAAACATTACTAGCCAAAGCCGTTGCTGGTGAAGCTGGCGTACCGTTTTACTCGATCTCTGGTTCAGATTTCGTTGAAATGTTTGTCGGTGTCGGTGCAAGCCGGGTGCGTGACTTATTTGAAACAGCGAAGAAAAATGCACCAGCCATCATCTTTATCGATGAAATCGATGCAGTCGGTCGCCAACGTGGTGCCGGTATGGGTGGCGGACATGATGAGCGGGAACAAACATTGAACCAGTTGTTGGTTGAAATGGATGGTTTTGATGGGAATGAAGGCGTGATCGTCATTGCCGCAACGAACCGTTCGGATGTTTTAGATCCAGCGTTGCTACGTCCAGGTCGTTTTGACCGTCAGATTTTGGTTGGTCGTCCAGACGTGAAAGGTCGTGAAGCGATCCTCCGTGTCCATGCCCGCAACAAACCTTTATCAGATGATGTTGATTTGAAAGTCGTTGCCCAACAAACACCAGGCTTTGCCGGTGCGGATCTGGAAAACGTCTTGAATGAAGCGGCATTAGTTGCTGCTCGTCGTAACAAGAAAAAAATCGATGCTTCAGATATCGATGAAGCAGAAGACCGCGTGATCGCTGGTCCAGCGAAGAAAGATCGGGTCATCAACAAACGCGAACGTGAAATGGTTGCTTACCATGAAGCAGGACATACCATTGTTGGGTTAGTCTTGAGTCGTGCCCGTGTGGTACACAAAGTAACGATCATTCCTCGGGGACGTGCGGGTGGTTACATGATCGCCTTACCGAAAGAAGATCAATTCTTGATGACCAAAGAAGATATGTTTGAACAAATCGTTGGGTTGCTTGGCGGACGTACGGCAGAAGAAATCATCTTCGGTGTACAATCAACAGGTGCTTCCAATGACTTTGAACAAGCAACTGCGCTTGCAAGAAGCATGGTGACAGAATATGGAATGAGCGACAAATTAGGTCCAGTTCAATATGAAGGAAACCATCAAGTCTTTGTCGGTCGTGATTATGGTCAAACAAAAGCGTACTCTGAACAAGTTGCCTTTGAAATCGATCAAGAAGTTCGCAAGATTTTAATGGATGCCCATCAAAAAGCCCATGAAATCATTGAAGAACACCGTGCGCAGCACAAATTGATCGCTGAAAAACTGCTTGAACATGAAACATTAGATGCAAAAGCAATCAAATCCTTGTTTGAAGAAGGCAAAATGCCTGAAGGAACCGAAAGCTCTGAGTATCCTAGTGAAAAAGCTCAAACGTTTGAAGAAGCGAAACGTGCGCTGGAAGAAAAAGATGCAGAGAAGCAAGCTGCAGAAAAACACAGCGAAGATGCACCATCAAACGATTTTGATCAACAATTGGAAGATGTTCGCCGCAATAGCGAAAGCCAACCGACTGATCAAGAAAACAAAGATGATAACGCCTAAAATAAGACGTATCAAGGCACCGAGGAAACTCGGTGCCTTTTTGTTTCTATTTAAGAAGACTTTCCTTAAATTCAAACACATTCAGTTGAAAAAAGCGGCGCTTCCTAGTATGATTCATTAATGAATAAAAAGGAGAATCAAGATGAAGGATTATTTAGTAAAAGCACTAGCATATGACGGCTTCGTCCGAGCATATGCAGTATCGGCAACAGAAACGATCGCCGAAGCACAACGACGCCATGAAACATGGAATACGGCATCCGCTGCTTTAGGGCGAGCGATGGTGGGAAGTTTGTTATTAGGCAGTACCTTAAAAGGGGAAGACAAATTGACCGTCAAAATTCAAGGAAATGGTCCTGCTGGGGCAATCGTCGTAGACAGCAATGGCCGTGGGGACGTAAAAGGATACATAAAAAATCCGCAGATCAGTCTGCCGTTGAACCCTCAAGGGAAATTGGACGTTCGGGGCGCAGTGGGTGACCAAGGGATCTTTACCGTGATCAAAGACTTAGGGCTAAAAGAACCCTTCTCTGGACAAACACCGATCGTCTCTGGGGAGCTTGGGGAAGACTTTACTTATTATTTAGCAGTGTCAGAACAGATTCCTTCTGCTGTTGGTCTGAGTGTATTAGTAGAAACCGATGATTCGATTCGGGCAGCCGGTGGGTTTATGCTGCAGATCATGCCTGGTGCCAGTGAAGAGATCATTGATGCCATCGAAAAACGTTTGGGAGAATTGCCTCGAGTATCAACCTTGATCGATGAAGGACAATCACCAGAAGAGATCTTAGAGACATTGTTGCCAGACACGACGATCGAAGTACTAGAAAAAATGCCAGTCCAGTTCCATTGTGATTGCACGAAAGAAAAATTTGCGACGGCGATCATTACCTTGGGGGCTGATGAGATCCAAGCGATGATCGATGAAGACCACGGGGCAGAGGCAGTCTGCTCGTTTTGTGGCAACAAGTATCATTTTGATGAAACGGAATTGGCGGCATTGAAGAAAGAGGCGGAAGCGTAAGTGAAAGATAGACAAACATGGCAGATCGGCTCGGTTGAGATTCCCAACCGCGTCGTCGTTGCGCCAATGGCAGGGATCACCAATTCTGCGTTTCGTGTGACAGTCAAAGAATTTGGCGCGGGTTTAGTCGTCTGTGAGATGATCAGTGATCGAGGGATTCAACTGCGGAACAAGAAGACCCTTGAGATGCTATTTATTGACGAGACCGAGCATCCTCTTAGTATTCAGATTTTTGGTGGGAATAAAGCATCCTTAGTAGAAGCAGCGCAATTTGTCGCAGAAAACACAACTGCCGATATCATTGATATCAACATGGGGTGTCCTGTAAACAAAATCATCAAAGCAGAAGCTGGTGCGAAGTGGCTTTTAGATCCCGACAAGGTTTATGAAATGGTCCATGCTGTTTCCAGTGCGATCGACAAGCCCGTTACCGTAAAAATGCGGATCGGCTGGGATGAGCAGCATATCTTTGCGGTTGAAAATGCCCAAGCCGCAGAAGCAGCGGGTGCCGCAGCGATCGGTATGCATGGCAGAACCCGTGTACAGATGTATGAAGGATCGGCTGATTGGGACGTGTTGAAACAAGTGAAGCAAAGTATCACGATTCCCTTTATGGGCAACGGCGATGTCAAAACCCCTGAAGATGCCAAGCGAATGTTGGAAGAAGTCGGTGCAGATGCAGTGATGATCGGACGGGCAGCGTTAGGCAATCCATGGATGATCCACCGCACCAAGCAATACTTGGAGACAGGCGAGTTATTGCCAGAACCAACACCGCGAGAAAAAATTTCGACAGCGAAACTTCATTTAGAACGTTTGGCTGATCTAAAAGGGGAAAAAATCGCTTCGCGAGAATTTCGTCAACATGCTGCGTACTACTTAAAAGGTATTTCGCGGGCAGCCAAAGTCAAAGCGGCAATTAACCAAGCGGAAGATAAGCAGACGATTTTTGATTTATTAGATGCATTTGTGGAAAAGACCGAAAAACAGCCGCTAGCAACTCTTAAGGAATAAGAAACAAATCAAGTCGATTCGAAAGTTCGGCTTGATTTTTTGCGTCATCATTGGCATTATAAGAAGGAAACCCAAGTTAAGAATGGAGGAAAACTCGTGACAGAGGAACGACAAACACAAGAAGAATTGAATGATCAAATGTTGGTTCGCCGTGAAAAGATGGAAAAACTACGGGAAGAAGGCATTGATCCTTTTGGCAAGCGATTCGAACGCACCCATAATTCTGCCGAGTTACATGAGTTATTTGATCAAAGAACCAAAGAAGAATTAGCCGAAATGAATCTTTCAGCAAGCATTGCAGGAAGAATCGTTACAAAACGTGGAAAAGGTAAGGCTGGTTTTGCGCATTTACAAGACCGCGAAGGCCGTATTCAAATATATGTACGTAAAGACCAAGTAGGGGATGAACCTTACGAAGTATTCAAACACGCAGACTTAGGTGATTTCTTCGGCGTATCTGGTGAAATCATGAAGACCGATACCGGTGAAGTGACCATCAAAGCCAAAGAAATCGTGATCTTATCAAAAGCATTGCGTCCATTGCCTGACAAATACCACGGCTTGACGAACGTAGAACAACGTTACCGTCAACGTTACTTGGATTTGATCAGTAATAAAGAAAGTTTTGATCGTTTCATGAAACGAAGCCAAATCATCAGCGAAATTCGTCGTTACCTTGACGGTCATGGGTATATCGAAGTCGAAACGCCAGTATTGCATAATCAAGCAGGTGGTGCAGCGGCTCGTCCCTTCATTACCCACCACAATGCCTTAGACATGGATCTGTATTTACGGATCGCTCTTGAGCTTCACTTAAAACGATTGATCGTGGGCGGCATGGAAAAAGTCTATGAGATCGGCCGCGTTTTCCGAAATGAAGGGATCGATACGACCCATAATCCTGAGTTTACGATGTTAGAAGCGTATACGGCATATACAGATTTCAAAGATGTGATGGATCTGACCGAAGGCATTATCCGTAATGCTGTTGAAAAAGTCTTGCACACAGCAACGATCCAATACGATGGACAAGAAGTAGATCTAGCTAGCGACTTTGCACGAATCCATATGGTCGATGCAATCAAAAATCAAACAGGTGTTGATTTCTGGCGACCAATGTCCGTTGAAGAAGCCCGCAGCTTAGCGAAAGAACATCATGTTGAAATCACTGATACCATGACTGTTGGCCATATCATCAATGAATTCTTTGAGACATTTGTTGAAGAAACGTTACAGCAGCCAACCTTTGTCTTCGGTCATCCAGTGGAAGTTTCGCCATTAGCGAAAAAGAATCCAGAAGATGAACGCTTTACCGACCGCTTTGAATTATTTATCGTTGGTCGTGAATTTGCGAATGCCTTCACGGAACTAAATGATCCAATCGATCAAAGAGAACGTTTTGAAGGGCAAGAAAAAGAGCGCGAAGCAGGAAATGATGAAGCCCATGGGGTGGATGAAGATTTCTTAGAAGCACTTGAATACGGTATGCCGCCAACTGGTGGATTAGGGATCGGGATCGATCGCTTAGTGATGCTATTGACCGATGCGCAATCGATTCGCGACGTTTTATTATTCCCAACAATGAGATAAAAAAACTCCGTCCACTCGCAAGAGATGGGCGGCTTTTTTTCTTGTCTGCTGGATCAGGGAGAAAAACAGCGAGGAATTAGAGGGAAAAACGCCACGATAGTTGCCAGAAAACGGATTAAATGCGAACGATAAAAGCTGGATCCAATGCGATTAGACGGGTTTGTAAAAATTGAAAAAAGCCATAGAAAATGATTGACCGTAAGGGATTTAGTTGGTATATTATTACATGTGCCAAATGACTAAATGAATTCCTAAAAAGAATTGAAAAAAGTAGTTGACGCACAGCTCGACAGATGATATTATAACGAAGTCGCAATTTTAAAACAGTTAATTGATGTTGATACATCAACAAAATTAATTAAAAAAAGTTGTTGACAAATAACAAATCATTTGTTATTCTAATTAAGTCGCTGAGACAGCCGCTACGAAGTTGAAAAACAACGAGCGAAAAAAACTTTTAAAAAAGAGTTGACAAACAAACGTCGCTCTGATATGATATAAAAGTTGCTAACACAGCACGGTAGACCTTTGAAAACTGAACAAAGCAAGCAAACGAACCAATGTGTAGGACGTTTCAATTTATTGAAACAAATACATGCAAGCAATAGCTAGCAAAGTTAATTTTTATGAGCTTAATGACCGTATGGTCATTCAAACAAATCATTATGAGAGTTTGATCCTGGCTCAGGACGAACGCTGGCGGCGTGCCTAATACATGCAAGTCGAACGCTTTTTCTTTCACCGGAGCTTGCTCCACCGAAAGAAAAAGAGTGGCGAACGGGTGAGTAACACGTGGGTAACCTGCCCATCAGAAGGGGATAACACTTGGAAACAGGTGCTAATACCGTATAACACTATTTTCCGCATGGAAGAAAGTTGAAAGGCGCTTTTGCGTCACTGATGGATGGACCCGCGGTGCATTAGCTAGTTGGTGAGGTAACGGCTCACCAAGGCAACGATGCATAGCCGACCTGAGAGGGTGATCGGCCACACTGGGACTGAGACACGGCCCAGACTCCTACGGGAGGCAGCAGTAGGGAATCTTCGGCAATGGACGAAAGTCTGACCGAGCAACGCCGCGTGAGTGAAGAAGGTTTTCGGATCGTAAAACTCTGTTGTTAGAGAAGAACAAGGATGAGAG